>JAAUYD010073328.1_pt1 | contig 13321 bp, 13 predicted proteins | sample 7278101 | NCBI WGS metagenome assembly JAAUYD01 (sample SAMN14350128, study PRJNA611818) | marine sediment metagenome | isolation source: surface marine sediment (0.6m) | place: French Polynesia: Moorea | collected 2018-08
GAAGTTTCAATTTTATTTTCCGATATTCGTGGTTACACCACTTTAACCGAAAACCTGGAAGCAGAAGAGGTGGTGAGTATGCTCAACGAATATTTTGAATCAATGGTTGAAGCGGTATTCAAATATAAAGGCACCTTGGACAAATACATCGGTGATGCCATTATGGCTGTTTATGGTTCCCCTTTACCTCTAGAAGAACATGCTTGGATGGCGGTGCAAACATCTTTAGAAATGCGGAATCGCCTTTATGAGTTTAATCAACGTCGTCGCGCTGCTAATAAACCAATTATTAATATCGGTATTGGCATTAATTCTGACACAGTTATCAGTGGCAATATTGGCTCCAGCAAGCGAATGGAATTTACTGCTATTGGTGATGGAGTTAATCTTGGTTCCAGACTAGAAAGCGTAAGTAAACAGTACGGCTGCGATATTATCCTTAGCGATAACACTTATAAGCCTTGTCAGGAACAAATATGGGCTAGGGAACTAGATTATATTCGCGTTAAAGGTAGAAATGAGCCAGTAGCAATCTATGAATTAATTGGTTTGCGTAATGAACCTATAGATTCTAGAAAAATAGAAAAAATTGAACATTATCATCAGGGGCGCAAATATTATGTAAATCGCCAGTTCAATCTTGCTAAAAAAGAATTTGAAAACGTTTTAAAAATAGATAGAAATGATAAAGCCGCAACAATGCACAGGGATCGTTGTAGTCACTGGTTGAACTCTGCACCAACAGATATTGATAATACATGGGATGATGGTGTGTGGACTTTTAAAGATAAGTAGTTAATTGGTAATTGGTAGTTGGTAATTGGTAATCGGTAATTGGTAGTTGGTAATTGGTAATTGGTAATTGGTGATTGGTGATTGGTAATTACTAATTAGTTTTTAGCAAATTATTTGTATTGCCCGTTTACTTACTAACTAATAGAGGATAAGGTCGCAAACCAAAGCCATCACCGTAAAAGTGAAATCTACCAAATCCTAAAAACTGACCGTGGGGATTGTCTCCACGAGGAAATGCCGTGACTCCAAACAAATAGATACCTTCCGTCCCAGGATTTCTGTTTGGCTTAAGAGCTATAGTAACAGTTTCTCCGGGAGAAACTGGTGGATTAAATTTTAAAGATACAGTTTTTAATTTGCGATCGCTAGTTACATCTAGGGATAATTTCTCCCCCCTATTTGATGTATTACCAATAAAAGCAAAACTATCATCGAGATCAAAATTAATCCGATCTAAACCTTCATGCTGATTAATCTTTACTTTCTGTAGAGGCTCACCTGCATTAGGAGGTAATTTAATTGTGAAATAGTAAGTCGCACCCCACACATTCACATTCTTAAAGGTCGTCACAGCCCTCAATAAACGCGGTGGCTGTTTAAAGTATACTTTCCCATCCCTTAACTGTACGGCAGAAGTAACTTTGGCACCTAATATTTCTACAGCACCAAAAAAAGTCAGTGCCATACTTAATATCAAAGCAAAACGCATTGTTTTCACAATTTTATTACAACTCAAAACTTTGAAGTTTCAACTTAAAAAGTTTCAGGCTTAGGCTTATAATGTTATATTTTATAATTTAAAATAAGTATTATTACTTTGTTTTTATGATTCGAACGTGCCAGTTATTTCTATTACTTTCACATTACTATTTTTTTTATATCGTGCTAATTAAATTATATTTTTTTAATATTTAGTAAATAAAATTAACTATTTAGGTTTTATTTGTCGGAAGCATCATGTAGAAACATGAACTGTTTATGTTTCTTTGTTTTGGGATTTGTAAAAGATGATTGAGAATAGTGGTCAAAAGAAATTGTTAAGTTAGATACTGAAAGTAGATTAGCGAAATTATTCATATGAACATCATTTCTAGGGTTGGATACAAGCATCCAGCCTGGCAAACACTCATAATTTTCACCTTGGGATTTTGGCTAAGTGCTAGCATATTTTTAGACTGGGTAATTATGCCAAGTCTTTACGTGTCGGGCATGATGAGTCAGAGTAATTTTGCCTCAGCAGGCTATCTAATGTTTTGGAATTTCAATCGGATTGAGTTACTTTGTGCTGCGCTAGTTGTAACGGGATTTTTTGTTCTCCAAAAAGTTCAAGTAGGTGCTGAGTCTAATTACACCTCGAACACTTGGCTTAGTCGTAGTGCAATAGTGTTGGCAATTATTCTGATGACTGTATCTTTAGTAGATACTTACCTTCTAACACCACAGATGTCTGCAATTGGGATACAACTCAATTTATTTGAGGCTTCAAGTGAGCTTCCTAGTGGAATGGGTTTAATGCACAGTATTTACTGGCTGTTAGATGGAGTAAAACTATTAGTAGGTGGTTTACTAATCAGTATTTGCTTGCGAAGATAAAGTAAAATTCATTCATTTAGTTAATTTTTATTCGATTAATTCAGGTAAACTTCTGTAAGTAATCCTCCCTGAATTAATTATCTTTTTAAGCAACTACTTTGACTATTGTTTGTCAGGGATTATTTCTGTGGCTTCGATATCAGAAGACTCTTCATCTTCGTCTTCTCCAAACAACAAACGTAAAGCTAAAATTGCAAATCCAATAGCTGCGACTATCTTTAGTAATCGTGTCGGTAGAAATTCCGCTACTGCTCCTCCTGCGATCGCACCCAAAAGGCTAGTAAGCAATAAAGCGCCAGCTGTTCCAAAAAAAACTGCACGTGGAGATTTTGAACGACCGGAAAGTGCGATCGCAGCTAACTGACTTTTATCGCCAAGTTCGGATAAAAAAACTGTAATAAAGCTTAAACTTAAAAGATGCCAATTCATACGCTTCTAAATTATTTAACCTTACACAAAAAATTAGTTTCTAGATCTTTGTTTACTCGCTGACAACGCTCACTAGCCAAAAATTACGTCCCCAAACAACATAAGTGAGACCAGCATTAGCGTTACCCCAGCAGCTTTCTCCACAGTCTTGGGGGATAATTTGCTGGATACCCAACTACCTAACGCTACACCCAAGAGGCTAGTTGAAATTAATGCAACTCCAGCACCAAGGAAAACGACCCAAGGCTGATGAGACTGTGCACTCATCATAAGTGTGGAAATTTGCGTTTTATCACCTATTTCTGCTAAAAATATAGTGACAAAGGTAGTTCCGAAAATCGCTAATGGTTGGCGTCCTGAGGATTCTGAATCTTTTGATAACTCTTTTTTATTATCAGAGTCGTTAGTCAAATGATTTTCGACAACTGTGGTAGGACTAAACTTTTCACTCTGTAGCTGCTGAATAAGTTTTTCATCAGCATTGGAAGAACTATTGCTAGAGTTGAAAGGTACTGAGTCAATTTTCACGATTTATAATCTTGCTATACATTTATTCATATTTCTATCATTTTGTCAGATTTTTGTTAAAAATTGCAACTTGTCTGACATACATATAGCAATTAGTTCTTTTTGCTTTCAGAGACAGCACAGTTAAATTAGGATTTATTCCTATTTGAATTTCTGAATTATAGTAAAAATACTTAATTAAATTAAAAATCAAATCATTTCCTGTATTTTATTTCTGAATTTAAATAACCTATTCAAAGGTTCTATTGGTAATGATGCAGACGACTTTGGCTTCCAGGACTACGTGAAATTTGTTGGTACTGCTTCGGAAAAGTCAAGTGAGCACATTTAGTAGTGATAATGATGACGATGGAAGTGGACAGTTTAAGACTCTTGCAATTCTCAATAAAATTAATTCCAATCAATTGAGTGAAGATCAATTCATTCTTTAAGTTTTTGCTCACTTAAGCGCAATAGATATTGAACTCTCTGTCTGCGTACTTTCTACTGTAGAGATGTTGCATTACATGCAATATCTCTATATAAGTTTTTAACTAGTAATATTTCATACATCTGAAGTTTTTTCCATGTCTTAAGTTTGTAATTATTTTGTATCTACATTGTCACTTTTATACAGTATAGTCCGATCTGTCGGATTAAATAAAACTATTACAGAAATCTAACTTAATATACTTATGAAAAATGCTAAGACATGTGATTTACTAACATTTTTTTGATTCCTATACTATTTTTAAAAATATGTTTATATGAAAGACATTTACACTAAAATCGTGGTTATGGATAGATTAAATGTATTCAAATATACCTAATTTTAGTGCTGTGAGTATTCATAAATACTTTTACAGTGTAAGTAGATAGGGGTTAGGGAAATTTAAATAACCGTATTTTAAATAATTAAAAGTTTAGTTGAAATGCTGTAATTTTATATTCATGATTATTTTAATTAACTAAATCTAAATCTGAAATTGACTTTATTTAAGCATTATTGTGCTTTGTGTTCTATCTATTATTAGAAATTTAAATAATTTAAATTACTTAAATGATTGAAAAATACTATTTATTTAAGTTAGATTTTGCTGAATATAATTTCATTTAAAAATTGCCAATTATTCATATATTTTTTGCAAACAATTAGGGGAAATAGTCAATGAGAACTCGGTAACTCTTGGTTAATTTCTAAATATTTTTAGTGTGTATATTTTGCCGTTTAATTTAATTTATTCTTTTCATTCTTTTTGACTCGGCGGCTCACACACCATCGTATTTTGTGCTGTCCTGTGTTTGCTAGATAACTTAAAACATCAATACAAGAAATAAAATCATGGAACCTGAAATTCGACAAACTAACGAAGAATTATTGAATACTACAAATGTAGAAGATTCTGCTGTAAGCAAACCACTATCTTTCAAAAAGATAGATGGAGCTACAGGTCCAAATCAGACTACAGGTGTTTTTCGTGCTGAGCTTTCAGATATTGGCTTTGATATTAACTCGATTCAGATAGCTGATAGTAATAGCGGACAGGGAGGTGCTACAGGAAAATTTAGTGGCTTCGACCTTGATGGAATTAAAATTAGCAATGTCAAAATTGACAATGCACAAGAGATTAATAACATCCCTGCTTTGGACGTGTTTGACTTTAGTCCAGAGAAAACTATTTTTACCCCAGGAATACAACGACCGGGAGAATTTCAGGATGAAAATCTCCAAGGAAGTCTCAATGGTGAACTTAATAATACTTTTGCAACTTTAGAAAGTTTTGATTCTGACGGAACCACATCAAGTTCTCATGTCAGTTTGGGTGATGGTGGAAAGATAGGTTTTGACCTCAAAAAAGCTATTGAACAAGGGGAAACACTCTATCTCTACATCGGAGAAGCAGCAAATAATGGCGAAACTCCAGAAGGTCTAATTACAGTCTCCAACCAAAGTCTCACAGGTGGAAACAATGGTGGACAGACTGGTGGTGAGAATAGCGGTGGTGAGAATAATGGTGGTGAAAACAATGGTGGACAGACTGGTGGCGAGAATAATGGTGAATTAACCCCCAATAACCAGGGTTTAGAGAAGGTTGAGTTAACATCCAATAATTCCGTCTTTATCCCTGGTGATGGTTCCAGAACGACACTTAAATTTAATCTTACTGAAAGTAATACTAAATCCGTTAATGAGTTGGGAGTTTTTATTACTGATAATGAAAATGGTGATATTAACGGTATCTCTCCAGGAGAAGATGGTTATACCCAAGCAGCACTCCAACGTGGACAAGTAGTCTTTTCAGCCCTAGCTGATAATGGTTTATCTAATCTGAGAGAACCCAGGGAAATCAGTTTTGATGGTGGTAATAATTTAGGATTTTATTTCATCAAAGATGGTACCACCGATCAGGCATTAAAAGATTTGAGTGCTGGTAAAGCACCAAATAACGTTTTTTTTGACACTAATGTTGCTAACCCTGATCGATTGGATCGTTTACAAGTTTCTGAACGAGAAGATGGTCAATTACGTCTAGCTTGGAAAGAAAATCCTGAAGGTGACAATGGTGATTTTGATGATATGGTAGTTGACTTTGAGGTCAGCGATGAATCACCGGCTTTAGGTAGCAATTTACAAGGTGGTTTCCAAAAAGAAATCATTGATTTGACAGGTCAAGAAGGTAGGGAAATAGAAGCCTCATTTGAAGTAGAAAGTCAAGCCGCTTTCAATAATATTGCCGGTTTGTATCGGATTGCAGATGAAAATGGAACGGTAGTCGATCCCTTAAGTGGAGAAACATTTTCTCCTGGTGATTCTGGTTATACTCAAGCAGCACTTCGCAACAGTGTAGTAGAATTTGACCGAAATGGAACTGAAGAAGCAGTAACCCTGGAAGGTGGAGCATTATATGCGCCATACTTACTAGCTGATGGTAGTAAAGATAACGCTTACTTTGCCCAGTTAGAAGCAAATTTAGATGGTTTAGATCACGTTCGCTTATTTGGAGATAATACCTTTGGCTTTGAAGATTTAGCTGGTATTGGTGATGGCGATTTTAATGATATGGTCTTTTCTGTTGATTTAACAGTTAAATAACTTCATTATTCTTGTCGCAAACAGACGCGACAAAAATTTCACAACATAAATTTGCTATGGAGACGCGATGCATCGCGTCTCTAGATGACGGTGTTTATATCCTAATTTCTATTCTTCATGTGCGATCCGTACTTGTCCATCCTCCTCAAATATCGCTTGATTGAAGCGTATCATTTCCAGACTCCGTAAGCCGTATACACCTTCTATTTGCTGATTACAGCACTCTATGGCAAAATCATTTAAGTCCTGCGCTTCAATACCATACATATCAACAAATACTTCCGCTTCTACGCGGCAAAAACGCGGACGATTTTGATAAATTTTACATTCTCTAAGTTCGCGATCGTAGTTAATGCACCATCCTCCCTCACCTACCATACTTAGATAAAGCTCTAACTCCTCAGGAGACAAGTACTCTTCCAATTCTGGACGGTCTGTGGGGTCGAGATGACAGCAAGCTCCACATTGCTTAACACATTGCCAAGTTGCCATTATTCCAACCTAATACTAAATATCCTGATTTTAGTGTTTTATTGTTTTTCTTTTCATTTTGTTAAGTTAATTAAACTAAGGAGGCGGTAGCCGGATATGATCGAATTCAAATACAACACTTGAGATTATTTAATCTTTTTAAGATCGGAGGAAGGAAAATGGAAGCTTTAGCAAACATCAATTGGGAAGTTATTTTTCAGTTGACATTTGTTGCACTTATTATGCTTGCAGGTCCTGCGGTAATTTTTGTACTCGCATTTCGTAATGGTAATATGTAAGACTTAAACTGAATTTCAGATTATTGAATTTCAGATTATTGAATTTCAAATTATTGAACTTCAAAAAAGAACTCCAAAAAAATTAGAGACGTAAAATACTACGTCTCTAAAATTTTATTTGCAAATATTTGCAGATTTACGCAATCATGAGTTTTAAATAAAACAAGTTAAAAAATATAACTTGAAGGCTTACAAAGCTTAATTTAGTAGTCTGCAAAAGTTATGAGCTTACCAATCTCAAATCAAGAAGCAATTAGGAAAAGACCAAGAATTATCATCCCTCCACCCAGAATAAATGACCAGAAACGATGATAACTATTAACAACGGTACCATTTTCACTTTGCAAACTAATTAAGTCCATCCAAGGTGCAATACCTCTACGGAACCAACCAACACTTTCAACTTTCATCCCAATCAAGCTTTTAACTCGTTTCATCCCAAACAAGAAATTACCGATCGGACCGAAACGAGAAGAATAACGTAGGAATAGCATACCACTACGGTCTTGAATTTTTAGGTCAGAACCAAATTGATAACCTGCATCACCACGTCCAATAAGTTCGCCTTTTATCTTCGCAGGACGACCGCGTAAAGGACTAGCATAAGGGTCAGACATCAAGGTCAAAACATCGGTTTCTACTGCTTTGTTATAGCTGGGATACATCACAAAAGCTTTGATTAAGGTTCCTATTCCCCAACCAATTATTGGGTAAGCTATCAGCGCAGTTAAAGTTTCAGCAATACCCACTCCAAGTATTAGTCCAGCAAATAAACCTATTGTTTGGGAACTGTAAATAACAATATCTAAGAAGAAATTACCGTAAAGCTTTTGTTTGTTTAAATGTTTACCTTCACCAATAACTCGTCCCATGTCAAATTCAGTAGGTAAACCTAGCTGTTCGGCGTAGTTACTCAAAGCACGCACTCGCTTACCGGTGAGGGGGTGAGTAGAATTTAACTCCATCCACCAACCCCAAGGGTTGAACATATCCCATAGAAAAACCCTACCAATTTTTTCTGGTTCGGAAGCAACACGATATGCGGTTCCAGTACTTCCTGCGGCTTTATGATCGTAGATACCCAGAGCGCGAGTTCCTTCAATTAAGCGACTTGGTTCTGTCGAACGGGATCCCTCTTCAACGATACCGTAAGCAATTTTCACCAAAGCACGGGACAATCCATTGGGGTTACCTGTGGTTTCTGCAGCGAAGCGATCGGCAAAATATTCGCGCGTCCGGGAGAGATACAAAAGTAAATAAGTACCAACCAAATAAAATATATAAGCAACCAGGGCTACATTTTGAGCTGCATCTTTAGCCTTACTACTACCACCTCGTCCTAGTCTTTTAGCCGTAACATAAATTAAATAACAGATTTGTACTAAAGTAGAAGCTACTGTCATCACAGCAAAGTCCCAATGGACTATGTGACCTAGTTCGTGAGCATAGACAGTTGCAATCTCATCATCATCTAAATAAGTAAAAAGCCCTTGACTGACGACCAAGCGAGCGCTGTTGGGTAAGGAACCGTAGGTAAAAGCTGTGGGATTCTGGTCATCAATAATTCCCAAACGGGGAGTTTTGAGCTTTTTTTGTTCGCAGACGCGCCGAATAACACTCGCAGTTTCCGGTGAAAGATTTTCTACTTCACTGATATCTACCCAACGAGTTTGATACAACCAACGCTGACTTAAATCCATCAAAAATGGTGAGAGGAAGAAAGCAGCAGTATTAAAAACAAGGGTAAAAGCGATCGCAAACCCCAAACCAGATATGGGATCTTCACTACCTAAAATAAAAATTATGCTCAACCCCAAAGCCAACACCATACCAAAGAGTAAAGTGATGGTAACCCCAGAAGCTAAGGTTAAATTACCGCCAATACCTGCCATTGCTAATTTAACACCCGCACTGGCACGACTTGCTTTTTGGATTGTATTAGCTTTCGTTTGAGAGCTATGCTCAGATATAGTTCTTGAAGAACCAGTCAGTTGTTGATGCATTTGCTGTGCAAAGCTATTCACCTGAGAGTTTTCACTTTGCATTAATCTTTGACACAGAATCAAAGCTTTTTCATTTTGTCCTGCACCTTGATAGGATCTTGCAAGCCACATCTGCGCTGTTAAAAATTCTGAAGAATTGGTATCGGTACAATTACGACAAAATTGCTCCAGTCTTTGAATCGCTTCTTGATAGCGTCCTTGTTTAGCAGCTTCTAATCCAGATTGCAGTGACATTATTCAATTCCAAATTAATAAAAAATAATTTCATAACGATCTATATTTCACTAATAAATTCAGTCCTTGTCACCGGTATTTCGCAAAATTTTATTTAAATATCAGACCTAATGAGTACTTTAAGTAAAATTGCGCAAGTATCTTAACTAAGAGCACAAGTTAATTACTCCTCAACCGAAAAGACAAAGATTCTTAATTCATTCGTTCAATTCTTACAATGTCATAAATTTTGCAAAGGGTAATACGCGGCTTATAAACCCACCGCAAAATATTTGTTAATTAGATTATAATACTTGTGGTTGTTCCCCTGACAGGTTTTTGATTACAGATATTTGATGCCTGTAAATTCTTGATAGTTGAATACGATAGCGTTTCTATTTGATTGTCATGAATTATTTAGGATTGCGATATAAATAATTAAAACATAACTTAACTTAAAATATAAATCCATCCCTAATTTAGCAAAGACTTAAATAATAGCAATTTTCAAGACATTTTGGAAACAAAAAATTATGAAAACAAAAATACTCTCTCGGAGCACATATCTCTTCTCCTCAAGAGTAAAATAAACGTTTTCTTTTAAGTTTCAATATGCATCCTCTACCTCGAGTTGTGCAACTGTCACAGCATTAAAAGCAAAAGCCGCAACGATTGGTAACGGACACCGAAAAACATAAGCAACTAAAGCTGCGGTCATTGTTGCACCAACTGCAAAAATTGACCAAAAACGTTCTTCACAGGTTAATCCATGCTTTGCTTTAATCGCTCTGAGAACCTGAACGGGGATTGGTTCTGGTATTACCCCTCCAGGAGGAAAAGCCCAATAGTTATTAGACCGCTCTTCAAATAAATCAGTCCAACCATTTTCTTGGCACCATTCCTGAACCCATTCGTTGCTGTAATGCTTCATAATAACTGTTTGCAAATAGATTCTGTGTCTGTGTAGAAATTTGGAATTTAATAGATTCCTTTTTTATCCTTCAAGTGTTCTCAATTTATATGACAATATCTCTGTGAAAATATTTCGGATTTAGGAATACTATGTTCGGGATACTATATGCGGAATACTATGTGTAGATGCTGAATTTATAGGCCCTAAATCATAATTTTTAAATATTAATTTTCATTAAGGAAATAATACGCATTAAATTCTCAAGACCAGTAAACATTTATTTTCTATTCTAAATATTAACAGCATATCGCTAGGCACTGCATTAAATGAAAATAAACTTATCTCTTTTTGGGAGGGAGACATTTTTCAATATTTTTGCCACGACATACTATTTATTTAGCAAATTTTTCAGGTACTAACAAGTCATATTTTTAAACTAATTTAAGCGCCAACAATCAGCGCAATATTTCTTAACAAATAATGTTTTTTTGTTGAATAAATCTTTGTCAAGTTGACTTTATGTAAACAAATATAAAGACAATTGTTAGTGAGTGATTATGAACCGCAAGTTAGTATTAATACTCAAAAAATATTAGTGTATTAGGCTTTTATTCATGCGTAGATGTGACATCCTTCGAAGAAATATTCACGGGTACCAGCCTTTATTTGCTAGTAGTTCAGCTTCTTGAAGCTGGAATTATTCAGCATTAAGCATATCTTTCTAGGAGGAGTATTCTTGGTGCTTATGTTTCCTTGGAGTTAGAGCAGAAACTCATTTATAAATGTCAAATATCAAATCTCAGATTTCAAGTCTCAAGATAAATTAAAAGCACTGCTAGTTATCGAGCAGCTAGTTCTCAATTTGTTTAACTTTGACCTCTTAGTCTCATTCGGAAAATAATTCAAATTTCCCAACCAGGTAAATTTAGGAGGGGTTGGAGGAATCAGAAAAGTTTTACCCGTAACAAATAACTTCAGTTAACAACAAGTAATAATTAATTACTGATTTTCAGTTCTTAACAATTTAATGGGATAATTAAAATTTCAAATTTTTCAAATTCCGATTTTTTTGTAGTTTTCGACTATTTATCCCTCAAATTGCATATAAATCCTATGTCCATTTCCAAGGAAGAAGCAAAACAACTTCTAGAACGAATTATTTTTGAAGACACGCTACCTCAAGACTGGGTTCAGGATGTTTGGGGACTAAGTCCATTATTAGGCGATGGTGCAGCAAAATTATTCGATGCTTTTGAAGCATTAATTGATTGTTGTCCAGAAGCACAACTGGAAAATTTAGTTCAAGGTCTGTATCAAGAACGCGTGGATAATTCTTAGGTCAATTTTTAGTCCGTACTTCTTAATGTGTATTTACGAAATTCGTACTCGTGACTGTTAAGGAATGCTTTATAACTTCATATTTCGATCCCTGTAATTTAAACTTCCCTTTCGATGGGAAGATTTTTATTTTTTATGAGCGCGAATAAATTATTAAGTATATAATTATCATCCTAAAGTTTTTATCCATCAAATATTTTTTGGAACTATCTAATAAGATTTTCCAAGATAAAAAGGATAAGATACCTCCTTGTTAATTTTTGCGTTTCATAGATTTAGAATCGATTCCCCCGCGATCCTGAACTAAAGAATAAGTCAGAGCAGTCAATGCTGTAAAAGCTAGAGCAACCTGAGTTGTATAGAGCTGAAACAGCAAATACTGCCGAATTACACAACCATTTCACCTATAGGGTGCATCTATTAGATATGTTTCAGTTGGGAATCGGATCGCGTTGCTTGGAAGTAGAATCCAATCAATTTGGAGTTGAATCACATCCAATTGCACCAGTAATTCATCCTTGGTTAGCATTGTTTCCATTTTCTTGTTTTATAATGATGGATCGTGTTGACATAAAACAAAATAATGCCCAAACTCAAGAGTCGCAAAGCAGCAGCAAAAAGGTTCCGCGTTACTGGTAGCGGTAAAATTGTCCGCCGTAAAGCTTTCAAGAATCACCTTCTGGAAAAGAAAACTACTGGTAAAAAACGCAAGCTATCAAAAACAGTGATCGTAAATGAGCGCGATGCTGATAACGTTCGTGGTATGCTTCCATATTTGTAAGTCTCATAAGGAAGTATTAAATAAAAAAAGGATTGAATTATGACAAGAGTAAAGCGCGGTAATGTTGCTCGCAAACGCCGCAAAAAGATTCTCAAGTTAGCTAAAGGTTTTCGCGGTTCCCATTCAACTTTATTTAGAACCGCTAACCAACAGGTAATGAAGGCGCTACGCTATGCTTATCGCGATCGCAAGAAGCGCAAGCGTGATTTCCGTCGTCTGTGGATTACCCGCATTAACGCTGCTGTTCGCCAACATGGTATGAGCTACAGTCAGTTTATGGGCAGTCTGAAAAAAGCTGACATTCAAATTAACCGTAAAATGTTGGCACAGATGGCAGTTTTAGATCCCGAAGGTTTCGGTAAAATTGCCGAAATAGCCGGTCAAGCTAAAGCATAAAAGGAGTAACGGATGAATAACGGATTTTACAATTTAAAAAGGTTTAATCCGTTACATCTGCTACTAGTGACGGCGATAATTTGTTTGTTAACCTTTTTCTTTGTATTTGCAGATAATGGACTTGTAGCATCTGCTGCCGAGTTTAAAAAAATTCAAGAACGAGGTTATATTAAAATTGCTGTCAAAGACAATTTACCTCTGTTGGGATTTAAAGATTCAAAGGGCGAACTCCAGGGACTGGAAATTGATTTAGCTAGGCGTTTAGGATCAGACTTACTCAATCAACCCGATTCAATAAAGCTTCAACCGGTGGGGAATCGAGAGCGTCTTTCAGTAGTTGTGGATAATAAAGTCGATCTTGCTATTGCTAGAGTTACAGCTACTGAGTCGCGATCGCGAATAGTAAGTTTTAGTTTCCCTTACTATTTTGACGGTACAGTATTAATTACAAAAAACGCTTCAATTCAAAAATTAACAGATTTACAAAAA
>JAAUYD010169172.1_pt1 | contig 13316 bp, 13 predicted proteins | sample 7278101 | NCBI WGS metagenome assembly JAAUYD01 (sample SAMN14350128, study PRJNA611818) | marine sediment metagenome | isolation source: surface marine sediment (0.6m) | place: French Polynesia: Moorea | collected 2018-08
CATCGCCGAACATGAACATGCGCGATCCCGCGATCTATCGCATCCGCCACATCCCGCACCAGAATGCCGGGGACAAGTGGTGCATCTACCCGATGTACGACTATGCGCACGGTTTGTCGGATGCCTACGAGGGCATCACCCATTCCTTGTGCACGCTCGAGTTCGAGGACCATCGACCGCTCTACGACTGGTTTCTCGACCAGCTCACGCCCGAGCACCGGCCGCGACAGATCGAGTTCTCGCGGCTGAATCTCGCCTACACGATCACGAGCAAGCGCAAGCTCAAGGCGCTGGTCGACGAAGGCGTCGTTGCGGGTTGGGACGACCCCCGCATGCCCACGATCTCCGGCATGCGCCGACGCGGCTATCCGCCCGAGGCGTTGCGCGAGTTCGTCAGGCGTGCGGGCGTCACTAAGAAGGACAAAGTCATCGAGATGGGCGCACTCGAGAACTGTGTGCGCGACGTGCTCGGCGACAAGGCTGAGCGTCGCATGGCCGTGTTGCGTCCGCTCAAGGTCGTACTGACGAACTACCCCGACGACCAGGTGGAGCAGATGGAAGCCATGAACCACCCGGGCAATCCCGACTTCGGCACGCGCGATCTGCCGTTCTCGAAAGAGCTGTGGATCGAGCAGGACGACTTCATGGAAGAGGCGCCGCGCAAGTTCTTCCGTCTGAAGCCCGGTGGCGAAGTGCGACTGCGGTTCGGGTATATCATTCGTTGCGACGAGGTCATCAAGGACGATGCCGGAAACGTGATCGAATTGCGTTGCAGCTACGATCCTGAAACGCGCAGCGGGACCGGAACTTCCGATCGCAAGGTCAAGGGAACCATACACTGGGTGTCCTGCTCGCACGCCATCGACGCCGAGGTGCGTCTCTACGATCGTCTGTTCAATGAAGCCAATCCGAGTGCGGCGGAGGACTTCCACAGTGTTCTCAATCCTGCGTCTCTCGAGATCGTCGATGCGAAGCTCGAGCCGTCACTGGCTGACTTCAACGAAGCCGTGCAGTTCGAACGCCTCGGCTATTTCTGCCCCGACTCGCAGGATGACGCCGCGGATGCACGCGTCTTCAATCGCATCGTCACCTTGCGCGACTCCTGGGCGAAGCTCGAAAAACAGGCACTCGGAAATTAGGGGACCGTATACCTGTTTCTAGACCGATCCTCGATCTTCGCGGATCACGAGCGGTGCGCCTCGCGCGGACCCGAGACCGTCGGCAGCGCTGCCTTCGGCGCGCGCGACTTCGACGACGCCGAACGAGTTGATCAGTGCCAGGTAGTCGCCGGGTTGCGCACGACCGTAGGTTGTGAGCATCGGAATCCGGTGACCGCCAATTTCGGCGATCGGCTCCCGGAGGCCGTCCAGCAGTTCGGCATCGATGTTGCTGATCAGATTGCCGAACGTGTCCACGGTGACGATGACGCCTGTTACGCGGCCGTCCGCGACCTCCGGATCGTCGATCCATCCGGGCGTCCAGTCACGGGTCGGGCTGGCGATGTCGCCGATATCGAGCCGCCCGGCTGCAATGTCCGCCGCAATCGGCGCGAAGATGTCCCGACCGTGAAACGTCGCGCTCGGTGCCGGAAGCTCGAGCGAGGCAATCCTGTCCATATCGAGCTTGCTGACCCGTGCGTCGGGGTGTTTGTCGAGCAGTTGCGCAAGCAGGCCGTTGTCCGGCGCCATGAAAACATGCCCGCCAACCTCGGCCACGATGATGTCGCGCTCGGTGCCGACACCCGGGTCGACGATGGCGAGGTGTACGGTACCGGCCGGGAACCACTGCCACGCGCGGCTGACCCAGAAGCCGGCTTCGGGCGGCCACTGCGCCGGGATGTCGTGAATCAGATCGACAATCCGGGCATCGGGAAAGCGCGACAGGATCACGCCTTTCATGACGGCGGCGAAAGGTCCCTTGTGACCGAAGTCTGTCGTTGTCGTGATGACGCCCGATGGCTGCATGCGCGCCAGTGTATCAGGCCGCCTCGGGCACAGCGCGATGTCGGAACGCGTAGCGTGCCCAGTAGATGAATAGCGTGTCGATCGCGGCGATGACGATCTTGAACACGTACTTGGCTGCGCCGAGCGCGAGTGCGGTCTTCAGGTCGACGATGCCCCACCAGGCCACCAGCGAATAGATCGTCGTATCGACAACCTGCGACGCCAGCGTCGAGCCGTTGTTGCGCAGCCACAGCCAACGCTCGCCGGTCCACGATTTGATCTTGTGAAACGCCCAGACATCGAAATGCTGGCTGATGTAGTACGCCAGCAACGACCCGAAAATGAAACGCGGTGTGAAGTTCACGATGGTGGCAAACGCCGCGTGAATGTTGGCCGAGTGCTCGGCCGCCGCCGGCTTGTCGCTGGGATGGTACAGCAACGCGAGGCTGAGCATGACAAGCACGATGACGCTGACGGCGAAGCCCATGCGGACGGCCTTGTTGGCCGCGGCTCTGCCGTAGTTCTCGCTCAGCACGTCGGTGGCGAAGAAGATGCTCGAGTAGAAGATCACGCCGAGACTGGTCTGCAGACCGAAGATGACCGTCAGTTTCGGTCCTTGCAGGTTGGCGAGAATGATCGCAACAGCGATAGCCACTTGCAGACCGACCTTGCCGAACAGGCGGTACAGCAACAGCGTGAAACCGAGGTCCACGAACAGCGTCGTGAACCACAGGATCTCCTGGTTGGCGCTGAAGAAGTCGACGATGACCTGGGGGAACATCGGCCTAGAGTATCAGGACGCCAGCTTGTCGAGGTGATAGTCCGCGTTACCGAACAACGTGCCGATCGCGATCAGGCGCTTGAAATAGTGCGCGACATCGAGTTCCCAGGTCACGCCCATGCCGCCGTGAATCTGCACAGCCTCTTCGGCGAGCCTGCGACCGTCGGTGCCGATCAGGTACTTGATCGAGCTGACGGCACGCTTGGCGTCTTCACCGCTTGCGGCACAGGTCATGACGGCCCAGACGAGCAGCGATTGCGCTTTCTCGCAAGCACTCAGCATGTCCACCATGCGATGCTGCAGCGCCTGGAACGAACCAATCGGCACCCCGAACTGAACGCGGTTCTTCGAGTAATCGACCGTCTTGTCCTTCAGGACCTGCATGATGCCGACGGCTTCGGCGCACACAGCCAGCGTAGCCTCGTCGATCGTCGCATCGAGCGCGGTGAACCCCTCGTCCACCTGACCGAGCAGCGCATCCGCCGGGACGCAGACATTGTCGAGCCGGATCTCGGCGGCGCGCAATCCGTCGACCGTTGCGTACGTAACGCGCGACACACCGTCGGCATCCGCGCGGACGGCGAACAGCGATATGCCGAGTGCATCGTGCGAATCACCGGACGTGCGGGCCGGAACAATGACGAGATCCGCTGTATCGCCGTTGAGGACGACGCCCTTGTGCCCGTTGATGATCCAATCGTCGCCATCGCGCAATGCCGTTGTTGACACGCTCGCAAGGTCGAACCGGGCCTGTGGCTCGTTGAATGCCAGCGTCGCGTGCAGTTCGCCACCGATCATCGGTGCCAACCAGCGCGACTTCTGCTCCCGGTTTGCCAGGCGGCGAAGAACACCCCCGGCCAGGATGACGTTGGCGAGATAGGGCTCCACGACCAGTCCGCGCGCGAGATGCTGCATCAACACCATCACGTCGACAGGTCCGCCACCGAAGCCGCCGTCCTCTTCGTTGAAAGGGACCGCCGTCCAGCCGAGTTCCGCCATCGTCGCCCACGCATCGGCACTGAACCCGGTCTCGCTCCCGGCGTAAGCCTGCCGGGTCTCGAAGTCGTATTCGTTGGCAATGTATTTGTCGACGCTGTCGGCGAGCATCGCCTGGACTTCTGTGAGGGAAAAATCCATGCGACGGCCTACAGTCCAAGCACGTGCTTGGCGATGATGTTCTTCTGGATTTCGTTGGAGCCCGCAAAGATCGTCACCTTGCGGTGATTGAAGTAATTCAGCGCGGTCGTGTGCTCGTTGTTCGCGCCGACGCCGGCCTGCGGACGATAGGGCAGTGCATAGTAACCCGCGGCGTCCATGTACAGCGTATCGATGGCCTGCACGATCTCGGTTCCGATCATCTTCAGGAACGAGGATTCAGGTCCGGGTGCCTTGCCCGAGGCGACGGCGGCGAGCGTTCGCAACTCGATGTACTCCAACGATTTCAGGTCGACTTCGACTGCGGCGAGGCGCCTCATGAAGTTCGGGTCATCGGCCAGTGGCGGCGCACCGCGCACCGGGGTGGCGGCCTGTTCACGCAACTTGCGCAGGCGGTAGGCGGAACGAAACGTGTTCGCCGAATTGGTGCGCTCGTGTTGCAGCAAGACTTTGCCGTAAGTCCAGCCCTTGCCTTCTTCGCCGACGAGGTTCCCGACCGGCACTTCGACGTTGTCGAAGTGAATCTCGTTCACTTCGTGCGTGCCGTCCAGCAGGATGATCGGTTTCACCGAGATGCCCGGCGAGTCCATATCGATGAGCAGGAAACTGATGCCTTCCTGACGTCGCGCGACATCCGAGCTAGTACGGACGAGGCAGAAGATCCAGTCCGCGTGCTGGCCCAGCGTCGTCCAAGTCTTGGTGCCGTTGACGACATAGTGATCGCCAACGAGATCCGCTTTCGTCCTGAGCGAGGCAAGGTCGGAACCTGCACCCGGTTCCGAGTACCCCTGGCACCACCAGACATTGCTGGCCAGGATATCGGGGAGAAAGCGTTCCTTCTGCTCCTGCGAGCCGTAGGTGTAGATTACCGGGCCCACCATGTTGACGCCGAACGGAATGAAGATCGGCGCGTTGGCAAAGCCTTCCTCGCGCGAGAAAATGTACTTTTGTACCGGTGTCCACCCGGTTCCGCCGTACTCGACGGGCCAGTTGACTGCGGCCCAGCCGCGGCCGTGCAGGATTTTCTGCCAGCGAATCTGGTCATCCGGAGTCAGTTCCTCGCCGGCGTCGACCTGTGCGCGGATATCGTCAGGGTAATCGTCCCGAAAGAACGCGCGAACCTCGTCCCGGAACGCGAGCTCGGCCTCGCTAAACGTTACGTGCATTCCTAAAGAACCCCTGATTTGCAGCGCTGCAGCTTATCAAAGTCGTACAGGTAGGTCTGTTTTGGTTTGTAACGGCCGGGCTTTGCGGCAGAATGCCCGTATGAGCACCGATCCCAAAGAGGCCCAGGAACCGGCGACCCGTGTCGTCCGCGATGCGCTGCAACGTCCGTTGCACGACCTGCGAATCTCGGTGCTCGACCAGTGCAATTTCCGCTGTCCCTACTGCATGCCCGAGGACGAGTTCCACGCGGACTACGAGTTTCTGCGCCGCTCCCAGCGCCTGACGTACGATGAGATACTGCGGATCGCCCGCGCGGCGGCAAGCCTTGGCGTCAGCAAGCTGAGGCTCACGGGCGGCGAGCCACTGCTCGACAAGAACCTGTCGACGCTGGTCGAGGGCCTCGCGAAGATCCGCGGCGTCGACGACATTGCGATGACGACCAACGGCATGCTGCTCGCCGCAAGTGCCGAGCGCCTGGCGACGGCCGGTCTGCACCGCGTAACGATCAGTCTCGACAGCCTGGATGATGACGTGTTCAGGCGCATGAGCGGCGGTCGGGGTGATCTGAACACGGTACTTGAAGGCATTGCTGCGGCAACAGCTGCTGGCCTGACGCCACTCAAGATCAACGTGGTGGTTCAGCGCGGTGTGAACGATCACACGGTTCTCGAGCTGCTCGAGCACTTTCGCGGTACCGGTCACATCGTCCGCCTGATCGAATTCATGGATGTCGGTAACCAGAACGGCTGGCGCCTCGACCAGGTCGTGCCCTCGCAACAGTTGCTCGACAAGGTGCAGGCCCGCTGGCCGCTGCGCCGGCTGGACCAGAACTATCCCGGCGAGGTCGCGCGGCGATACGCGTACGTCGATGGTGAAGGGGAGATCGGTTTCATTTCGTCGGTCACCGATCCGTTCTGTGGCGATTGTTCGCGGGCGCGGCTGTCCGCCGACGGCGTGCTTTATACTTGCCTGTTCGCGAACCGCGGTACGGACCTGCGCGAATCATTGCGCGTAGCGGCAGATGACGAGGAACTGACCGACGTGCTCGCGCAGATCTGGTTGCAACGCGGTGATCGTTACAGCGAACTTCGCCGGCCCGAGGTCGCCGAGGCACACGTATTGCGCAAGGTCGAGATGTACCGCATAGGGGGATAGGGTTGGGCAGACTGAGTCACATCGATACAAAGGACAGGCCGACCATGGTCGATGTCAGCGATAAGGGCGTCGCACAGCGCGAGGCGCATGCTCAGACACGTGTACGGCTGCCCGAAGCGGTGCTGGAACTCGTGTCCGGCGAGGAGATCGCGACGAAGAAAGGTCCCGTGTTCGCGACCGCAATCGTTGCGGGCGTCATGGCCGCGAAGAAGACTCATGATCTGATTCCGTTCTGTCATCCGCTCGGCCTCGAGAGCTGCAAGCTGACCATCGAACTGCACGACAGCGAAGTCGTGATCGACTGTCGTTGCGCGGTGCACCACAAGACCGGCGTCGAAATGGAAGCGCTGACGGGGGCGAGCGTTGCGGCGCTGACCGTCTACGACATGCTGAAAGCCGTGTCCCACGACATCGTCATTGCCGAGACCCGGCTCATGTCGAAGTCGGGCGGCAAGAAGGACTTCGAACGCAGTGAGTGATTCACGATTGTACGGACTTGTGCTTGCCGGCGGCCGCAGCGCACGGATGGGTCGCGACAAGGCCTTGCTCGAGCACGATGGACAGTCGCAGCTCGCACGCATGATGGCCCTGCTTGGCAATCTTGCAGAGCGCACCTTCGTGTCGACGAACAGCGATCAGCGTGACGAGCCCGAACGGCGCCGCTTCGAGCAGATCGTTGACCGTTACAGAGACATCGGGCCGCTTGCCGGAATCCTGTCGGCGATGGACGAGCACCCGAATGCCGATTGGCTTGTCGTTGCCTGCGACCTGCCGAACGTCGACGCGGAGACACTCCGCCACCTGATCGACAACCGCTCACCGAATCACCCGTTTACGGCATTTACGAGCAGTCACGATGGCCTGCCCGAGCCGCTTTGCGCCATCTATCGCGCCGGCACGGCAACGATCCTTCGTGGATTCGCCGACGACGGCATCCGATGTCCGCGCAAAATCCTGATTCGTTCCGATACGCATCTGATCGAGCAACTCAACCCGCGCTCTCTGGACAATGTGAATACGCCCGATGATCTCGCCGGGAGTATTCTGGAGTCTGCTTCGTGAAGACCATCACCGTGTGCTATTTCGCATTGTTCCGCGAGCATGCAGGCGTCAGCGAGGAAACGCTGAATCTTGACGTGGCTACGGCCGCCGACGTCTTCGAACAGACGCGCGACCGTCACGGGTCGGCGGAGCCGAACGGCCATTGCAAGGTCGCGGTGAACGACCGACTCGCCGACTGGGACACGCCTGTAGAAGACGGCGACACCGTACTACTGTTCCCGCCAGTCGCAGGAGGTTGAGATGATGAGAATCACCGACGCGCCGATCGACACGGCGGCCCTGCAGGCGACGCTGGCGAATCCGGCCGCGGGCGGCTATTGCGCATTCGAGGGCTGGGTGCGAAACGAGAACGAAGGAAACGTGGTCGAGCGGCTGGAGTACGAGGCCTATGCGCCGTTGTGCATCAGTGAGGGCGAGAAGGTCATCGCCGAAGCTCGGGCGAAGTTCCCATTCCTGGAGGCTTGTTGCGTTCATCGCGTCGGCCTGCTCGAGCTCGGCGATTGCGCGGTCTGGATCGGTGTCGCGGCGAAGCATCGCGACGAGGCGTTCCGCGCCTGTCGCTACATCATCGATGAGATCAAGACACGGCTGCCAATCTGGAAGAAAGAGTATTACGTCAACGGCGACTCCGGCTGGATCAACTGCGAACGATGCGCGAGTCACGGCGTGGACCGCGCCATTGAGAAATAGCCCGGCATCAGGTATCACTACCGCGATGAAGATCATCAAATCTATTGACGATGCGAAAGCACTCGAAGGCCAGGAGGTCGGACTTTCCGACTGGATCGTGGTCGACCAGCATCGCATTGACCAGTTCGCCGAGGCGACGGCGGACTACCAGTGGATTCACGTCGACACCGAGCGCGCGGCAAGGGAAATGCCGAACGGCAAGACCATCGCGCACGGTTACCTCACGCTCGCGCTGATTCCGGCACTGACCGGCAACTTCGTCGAGGTCGAGAACCTCGCGAGGGCGATCAACTTCGGGTTGAACAAAGTGCGTTTCTACACGCCCGTGCCGGTTGGCGCGAAGCTCCGGGCACGGGCAACCGTATTGCAGGCGCGACGCCGCGCCGGTGCTCTTCTGTTGACGTCGGAGGTCCGGCTCGAAGTGGAGGGCGAACGCAAACCGGCCTGTGTCGCCGAAACACTCGGCATGTATTTCTTTGCTGAACAGGAGACGGACGATGGGTGATCTCGGATTCTGGGGCCTGATCCACCTGGCGATCGTCATTTACGCGGCGATCCAGATCTGGAACAGCTCTGCGGAAGACCTCAAGAAGATATTCTGGATTGCGATCGTCGCGATCTTTCCGGTCGTCGGCCTGATCGTCTGGTTTCTCGTTGGCCCGGGTACGCCGAAGAAGTAGGTCGCGTCAGTCGTCGAATTCGGCGGTCGTCTGCCGATTGCGGTTCACCACGAGTCGCGTGACGTCCGGCCGCGAGTAGTGCCCGACGACGTCGAGACTGTGCCGCTCCTCGAGCACGCGGGTATGGTCAATCTCGACGATCTCGAGCTTTTCTTTGCCCACCAGCGGTTCGAGCACCCATTCACCGTCCGGGCCGGCGACGCAGGAGCCGCCGTCGGCCATGACGTCGTCGGCCGTCTTCAGCAGCCTTTCTGCGTGAGGCAGGGTTTCGTCGATGTCCTCCCGCCGCATGAGGCCGGAGACGCTGACGACGAAGGAGCGGCCCTCCCGCGCGATGAAGCGCGTAATCTCCCCGGTATTGCGCAGGCTGCCTGGCCAGACGGCCACGTGCAGGTCCTCACCTTGCGCATACAGCGCGGCTCGCGGTAACGGCAGCCAGTTCTCCCAGCAGTTCAGGCCGCCGACCGTAAATGGCCCGAGCCGGTGAGTCCGAAGTCCGTTGCCGTCGCCGATCGCCCAGACGAGGCGTTCCTCGTGTGTCGGCATGAGCTTGCGATGGACGGAGCCGATCGTGCCCGCGTTGTCGACGTAGACAAGAGAGCAGTAGAGGCTGTGCCGGCCACGGCTTGCCGCGCGTTCCATGACCCCGATGTAGACGGCCGTTTTGTGTTTGCGCGCCGCGGCGCAGACCGCGTCGAGATCACCGTCTTCGATGCAGACGCCCTGGCTTACGTAGTGGGCGAACAGCGACTTCTGCAGGGGTGATTCGAACTCCGCGCCGCCGGTTCGTTCGACCCAGAACGGGTAGCCGGGCACGAGGGCCTCGCCGAACACCACGAGATCGGCATCCGCCGCTTTCGCGATCCAGTCGACGACTTTGCCGAGCGTCGCGCCACGATCGAGCCAGTTGGGTGCGATCTGGGCGATCGCGACGCGACATGTAGTGTCCGGCATGCGTTAAGGCATCAGTCCCAGTTCTTGCGGAACGTGATCCCGTAAGTCGCCACTTCCGACGGATAGGAATTCAGACGACCGAAATCGAGCAGCGGCGGATCGAACGAGCCGTTGTAATAACGCTCGTCCGTCACGTTGCGGCCCCACAGCGTGATCGTCGAATTCCACTCGTCGATGTCCATACCGAGGCGCACGTTCAGGATACCGAAGTCGTCCTGCAGGGTGAGCGGGTCATTGTCACCGTCGGTGGTCGTTTCCGACGCCCAGGCGTATTCCGCGCGGAAGAACAGGTTGTTCGAGCCGATCCGGAAATCCTGGTTGACCGCAAGCTGGAAGCGGTCCTCCGGGTTGTAGGGCAGCGACTCGCCGCTGCGGTTGCCGTCGTCCGGCAGGGCCGGCGGTTGCGGCGGGAAGTGGAAGGTCGTGGCGTCCCAGGCTACACCGTTCTCGTACGTGATGAACTCGCCCTCGTTGCGCGCGTAGTAGCCCGTAATGCTCGTGTTCTCCATGACCTGCCAGAGCCATTCCAATTCAATGCCCTGGATCTCGAGGTCACCGGCGTTGCGCAGGATGAAGCCCGAGCCTTCAAACGTGTTGGCCTGGAAGTTGTCGAAGTCCGTCTGGTACAGCGAGGCCGACAGGCGGAAATTGTCGCCGATATCGCCTTTGAAACCGAGTTCGATCGACGTGGACTCCTCGGGATCGAACAGCTGCGAGAACAGCGGATTTGTGGGGTCGTCGGGATCGAACTCGAGGCGTTCCGTGTTCGTGCCGCCGGCCTTGTAGCCCGTTGCGTAGGACAGGTACAGCATTGCGTTGTCGTTGGCGAACCAGGTCAGCTTCGCCGTACCCGTGATCTGGTCGTCCTCGAGGGTGTCTCGCACATCCGGACGCGGCGAGAACGCCGGAATCGTCCAGGCGGCCCAACCGGGTTGCGTGACAGCCAGGAGGGGCGAGAGATCGGGTGGCGGGCCCATCATGCCACCCGCTGCCCACGCCTGGAACATCCCGATCGCCGTGAGTATCTCGGTGGGGGACTCGTCCTCATCGAACCGGAACACACCCGGGTTGGTCTGCGTGTACACGGCGTCGATGTCCTTGGTCTCGTCCGTGTAGCGCGCGCCGAGCGTCAGTGTCAGTGCGTCGCTCAGCGCCCAGTCGACCTGGCCGAATACGGCGTAGCCGTCATGGTCCTGCTTGACATCGTCGTTGGCGAATGCGCCGGCCGGGAAAGGCTCGGCGCCTGGAGGAATCAGGCCACCGGTCGCGATGGAGACAGCGGTCACGCCATCCCTGAGCGCCGTCAGATTGCCGCCCTGGCCCGCATCCGCATAGGCCTGCAGCTCCGCGCCGCCGACCGTGACCGTGTTGTTCTTGATCTCCTGGGCGAAGTAATAAGCGCCGACAACCCAGTTGCTGCTTTCACCAAACGTACCTGCGAGCCGCAATTCCTGCGAGATCGAATTCTGCTCCGCATCGTTATCACGCTCGGCGATCAACGTATCCGTGAAATCCGCGTCGATCCGGTCGAAGGTGTCGAAAGCACGGTAGGCAGAAACGGACGTCAACGTGAAGTTCTCGAAGTCCTTGTTGAACTCGACCGATAGCCCGAGATCCTCGTTCTGCGAGATCGGCGCTAAGTTCACCGAGGTGACGTAATCGTCCCACGAAACGCCCTGAATGACGTTCGGTGGCGTCGGGATGTCGACGCCCAGAATCGGCGCGGTCGGCAGTGTGGACCCGTACGGGAAGTCCGTAAACACGGTGTTACCAAGCCCCATGCGAATGAAATCCGGTCCTGGCGACGCCGCTGCGCCGCCCGTCGCGAGGAATTCGCCGTGCGAAAACAGGCCGTCAACACGTGATGTACCGATACAGCAAATCTCGTCGATCTCGGAGTAATCGGCGATCACACGTAGATTGAAATCATCGCCGTTGTCGTAGCCGACCTGGAGCCGGAAGCCAAGACGGTCGCGGTTGTTGAACAGGTCTTCCTGGACCGTAGCCTGTGGCGACGGGCCCGAAAAATCGTAGATCCGGTTGTCGACGTAACCATCGCGCTGCGCCGAGAACATCGTGCCGCGAAACGCGAGCTTGTCGGTTAGAGGAATATTTACTGCGCCCGAAATTCGCTGCAGGTCCAGGCTGCCTGCGGTCACATCGATGAACGCATCGTAACCGTCGGTACTCGGCGCGACCGTGCGGACCTGGATGGCCCCGGCTGCCGTGTTCTTGCCGAACAGCGTACCCTGCGGGCCGCGCAGGACCTCGACGGCTTCGACGTCGACAAGTTCGTTGATCAGCGAGCTCTGCCGCGAGCGGTAGACACCGTCGACATACAGGCCGACCGACGACTCGACGCCGAAGTTGTTCGATGTCGAGCCGATGCCGCGAATCGAGAAGTTGGACGTTGTCGTCGTCTGGCTGCCGCCTACGATCAGTCCGGGGACATTTTGCTGCAGGTCGATCATGTCCTTGATGCCGGACGCTTCTATTTGTGCGCCCGTGACCGCCGTGATGGCGACCGGTACGTCCATGATGTTCTGCTCTCGCTTCTGCGCAACGACGGTGATCTCTTCGAGCACCGTAACGCCTTCTTGCGCCATTGCCGGGGCGGCCAGTCCCAGGCCGACCAGAGGCAAAGCGAGAACCCCACCGAGATTGAGTATGCTGGTACCAATCGGTTTCATCTGTCCCCCCCTTTTTGGGATCTCTTGTGTTAGCGGGCGAAAGCATAACATGGTTTCGTGACGCAGGAATGTCAGATAACCTTATGAAAAATTGATGTTTATCCAGGAACAGGAATCACATATGCGCGGACTGATGATGGATACGCCGCTACTCGTCTCGACGATCGCGGAACACGCAGAGAAATTTCACGCAACGCGCGAGATCGTGTCGGTTACGATGGATAACCCCGAACATCGCTGCACGATCGGCGACGTTATGACAAGGGCCCGCCAGCTTGGCGCGGCGCTCGGGAAACTCGGTCTCGAAACGGGCGATCGAGTCGGGACGATCGCCTGGAACGACTATCGGCACCTCGAGATCTATTACGGCGTCAGCGGCATGGGCTACGTGTGCCACACGATCAACCCGAGGCTCTTTCCTGAGCAGCTCGTCTTCATTATCAATCATGCCGAGGACCGCTGGATCTTCACCGACCTGATGTTCGTGCCGCTGCTCGAGAAGCTGTTGCCCCAGATCGGCAACGTCGAGGGCTTCGTGATCATGACCGATGAGGCGCACATGCCGGAAACGGCACTGCCCAACGCGGTCTGTTACGAGACATTGCTCGGCGCGGAGTCGGCGGATCTAGAGTGGCCAAAGTTCGACGAGCGAACCGCCTCGGCGCTTTGTTATACGTCCGGGACCACGGGCGACCCCAAGGGCGTACTCTACGATCACCGCTCGACCGTTCTGCACGCTTATGCCTGCCTGGGGCCCGACGTCATGGGCCTGTCGAGCCGCGATGTCGTGCTGCCTGTCGTGCCCCTGTTCCACGTCAATGCGTGGGGTGTGCCGTACTCGGCGATCATGACGGGCGCCAAGCTCGTCATGCCGGGTCCGAAGATGGGCGACGGCGAGGCGCTCTACAACCTGATCGAGTCCGAAGGTGTGAATCTCGCGCTCGGCGTGCCGACCGTGTGGCTCAGCCTGTTGCAGTACTGCGATCAGGCGGGCAAGACGCTCGATGCACTGGACCGTACGGTCATCGGCGGGGCGGCC
>JAAUYD010097753.1_pt1 | contig 13314 bp, 12 predicted proteins | sample 7278101 | NCBI WGS metagenome assembly JAAUYD01 (sample SAMN14350128, study PRJNA611818) | marine sediment metagenome | isolation source: surface marine sediment (0.6m) | place: French Polynesia: Moorea | collected 2018-08
CTGCCTCCTGCCCCCTGCCTTCTGCCTCTAATTATTAAGTATTTTTGTTCTGATGCAAGATGTGAGTTTAACCCCCTGTATCTCTCTTGGTGCGCGTTCCTTTGCGCCGTAAGACGGCGCAGGGTCGCACCGCTACTTATTTTTCTGATTCTCAATATATTTTTTGATGGTTTCAGTGTTTACATAGACTACTATATCGACAGGAGGTGCGACCATGTACGGATGTCAACAGAATCTTATTCACCCCGATGAGGATACAAAAGCTATTTTAGAGTTTATCTGCTCAGAAGCTAATAAACTTGCCAATTGTGGTATTTACTATTGTCGGCAAATGTTCTTTAAAGCTTATCGCTATGTGAAAAAATATGAGCTTGATTCAGTTCTTAAAAATAACCCTCATTTTCAAGCAATGAGGTCAGCTTGCGCCCAACAAGTATTACATGATGTTGTTGAATCTTTCACTTCATATAAAAGACTAAGTAAGCTATGGAAAAATGGGCAGTTAAGCAACAAGCCACGTTTACCAAAGTACCGCAAGAAAGGGGGGATGGCTGTAGTTAGTTGTCCTGCGAGATGGATTAAGCTAATTGATGAAATGATCAAAATTCCGCTAGGAAAGCAAGTTAAAGCATGGTTTGGTCTTGACCATTTTCTGTTACCAATGCCATCTAATTTAGACTTTAAATCCATTAAAGAATTTCGGATTGTCCCTAGAAATAGGTGCTTTTATCTTGAATGTGTTTATAAACAAGGTAAGGTTACGAAAGTCAATCCTAACCTGAATACTCTAGGGATAGATCACGGTTTAGACAACTGGTTAACCTGTGTTTCTAATACGGGTAAATCTTTTATCATCGATGGTAAAAAAGTTAAATCTCAAAATCAGTGGTATAACAAGCGTGTATCTCAAATCAAGAAAGGTAAAGCGCAGGATTACTGGGATGACGAGTTAGCTGATTTAACAGAAAAGCGTAACCGTCAAATGAGAGATAATATTAATAAGGCTGCTAGATTTGTTATTAATTGGTGTCTCAGCAATGATGTTTCTCTCATCGTTTTTGGATGGAATCAACGACAAAAAGACTCTATTAATATTGGCAGAAAAAATAATCAAGAATTTGTCCAGATTCCCACAGCAAAGCTGAAAAATCGTATTAGTCAATTATGCGAACAATACGGGATTAAATTTGTTGAGACTGAGGAAAGCTACACGTCAAAAGCTTCTTTTCTAGATAATGATTGGCTACCTACATTCGGCGAGAAACCCGAAGGGTGGCAACCATCAGGAAAAAGGATGAAAAGAGGTCTTTATCGTGCTGCTAATGGACAGTTAATTAATGCTGATTGCAATGGGGCAGCGAACATCATTAGAAAAGTAATCACACAGCTAAAAGTATCTTTAGCCAAGGTGACTAGGGCATTGTTGAGTGTGCCGCAACGATATAAATTAGATAGACTTTCTAAATCATATCGTATAAAAAGTGAAGAAGCGTCAATTTATTGCGCTTCGTAACAACCATTTAAGAATCCAGGGTGTTTTAACCCCTGGAGAACTCAATTCATTCCCTATGTCCCTGTGAAACAGTACAATGATCTTCATTCTTTGTTATTCTTTGGGACAAATCAAATGACTGAAACTGTTGCAACTGCCTTTGAGCAAGGGTTAGAACGTTATAAACAAGGGGAGTCTATTGATACCTTAATCCCTCATTTCAAAAAAATATGCGATCGCGCCCCCAAAAATCCCACCGCTTGGGCCTGTTTGGCTTGGTTATATCTCTTAGGGGATAAACCAGAATCAGCCCTCAAAGCGGCCAAAAAAAGCGTTAAAATCGATAATAGACCGCCCCAAGCTCGGATTAACTTAGCTTTAGCCATGTTAGACACCGGCGCAAAAGGAGTGCGGGATCACATCGAAGCGGCCCAACAAATGATGTCCCTTGATGAAGAAATTCGTCAAGATATTATTGAAAACATCGAAGATGGATTAAGCCGTAAACCCGACTGGAAAAGTCTCCAGCGTGTGAAAAAATGGTTATTATCCCCTGAATAACAATGCAATTATCAAAAACCCAGTTAATCGGATTAAAAGCGGATGATTTTCGTCATCCTTTGGATTTAGAAGCCACCACCACTTTAAAACAACTCCCTGGCTTGGATATGATCGTTAGGAGTTTACTGGGTTCTGTAGCTGAACAGTTTTTTTATCTCAATAACATTGCTTCAAGTGTGTTAGTCAGTGAAAAACAATTACCGCATCTTCATAAATTATTAGTGGAAGCAGCCGGTATTCTAGACTTAGAACCCCCACAACTCTATCTGCAACAAAACCCTTCTCCTAACGCTTATACCTTCGCTATCCAAGGGAAACAACCCTTTATGGTGTTGCATACTTCCTTAGTGGAAATGTTGACCCCCCAAGAAATACAAGGGGTCATGGCCCACGAGTTAGGACACCTCAAATGTGAACATGGGGTTTATCTCACTTTAGCAAATATTATGGTACTTGGTGCTAGTTTACTGCCCACTTGGGGAACAGCCATCGCTCAATCCTTACAATCCCAAATGTTACAATGGGTGCGTTGTGCTGAATTTAGTTGCGATCGGGCTGCTTTATTGGTGGCACAAGATCCTAAAGTGGTGATGTCGATCTTAATGAAATTGGCTGGCGGTTCTCCCACCATCGCTCCTCAGTTGAACCTAGAGGCATTTATCCAACAAGCAAGGGATTATGAAGCCATTAGCAACACTGTTTTAGGAGAAATGTTAAAACAGGCGCAAACGGAACAACTCACCCATCCAGTGCCAGTTTTGCGGGCTAAAGAAATTGATCGCTGGGCCAGTTCTCAAGATTATCACCACTTGTTAGAACAAGGCAAAACAGAGTATAATCAAAAAGCTAGGGCCAAGGGCGGATGGCGAAATTGGTAGACGCACCACACTCAAAATGTGGCGGCTTCGGTCATGGGGGTTCGAGTCCCCCTCTGCCCATAAAATTTTTAGAGAATTTAGAATTTAGAATTTAGAATTTAGCGTTAATTTTTTCGGCTCATTCTTTATTTTAAATTATCTTATTATCCATAAACTTTCTGATAGTATTCCTGATATTCTTTTGATAACAAAGGTTGCCACCAATCTCGATTATTGAGATACCATTGAATGGTTTTTCTTAACCCATTTTCTACGGTTTCTTGAGGAGTCCAATTTAATTCTGTTTTGATTTTTGTCGCATTAATGGCATAACGGCGATCGTGGCCTGGACGATCTTTAACAAAGGTAATCAACGCTTTAGAAGGTTTAACAGGTAACTCCGAAGCTAACTCATCCATTAAGTCACATAACATCGTTACTAAGTCTATATTTTTAACTTCATTATTCCCCCCAATATTATAGGTTTCTCCTGGTTTTCCTTTATTAATTACTGTTTCCAATGCTGAACAATGATCTCCTACATATAACCAGTCCCTAATATTTTGTCCATCTCCATAAACTGGTAAAGGTTTCCCCAATAAAATGTTAATACACATCAAAGGAATTAATTTTTCAGGGAAGTGATAAGGTCCATAATTGTTAGAACAATTGGTGATAATTGTCGGTACATTATAGGTATGATAATAGGCTCTTGCTAGGTGATCACTTCCTGCTTTTGAGGCAGAATAAGGACTATTCGGTGCATAAGGGGTTGTTTCTGTAAAAGCCGGATCATCTGCTTCTAAACTCCCATAAACTTCATCGGTAGAGACATGAAGAAAACGATAATTTTCTGGCTTTCCTTGTTGATTCCAATAATGACGAAAACTCTCTAATAAGGTAAAGGTTCCAATAACATTGGTTTGAATAAACGCATCAGGACCAAGAATCGAACGATCCACATGGGACTCTGCAGCAAAATGAGCAACAGTGGTGATCTTTTCTTCTTTGAAAAGGTTATCGATTAACGGGCGATCGCCGATATCTCCTTGAATAAATTTAAAGTGTTTTCTCTCTTCTAAACCAGCTAAATTTTGACGGTTTCCCGCATAAGTTAACGCATCTAAAACAATAATGTTATCATCAGGATAATGATTAGACCAATGATGAACAAAATTAGAGCCAATAAATCCGGCCCCACCGGTTATTAAGATACTTTTTTTTTCTTTAGATAACGACATAAGCTGATAATTGAACTACCAAATTTTATCCATTTGTAACTGGAAACCTGGCAAAACCGGATCACCAGTCACAGTTGTTGGATTCTCTAAACATTCTACTGCTGTTTGGGGGCGATAAATATAGACTCGGCGATTTTTGCGATCGATTAACCAACCCAATTTTACTCCGTTATCGATATATTCTTGTAGCTTATCTTGAAGGGATTGCAGTTGATCGCTAGGGGAGCGTATTTCTACAACAAAATCAGGACAAATCGGCGCAAATCTAATTTTTTGTTCTTCTGTCAGGGAATTCCATTTTTCTAGCGTCATCCAAGCTGCATCAGGAGAACGATCTGCCCCATTCGGTAATTTAAACCCCGTAGACGAATCAAAACCAATTCCTGTACCCTCATCATCAGTCCAATTACCTAATTGTTGTGTTAGTTTCGCATTTCGATTTCCCGTTTCTGAACCTGTGGGGGGCATAATGATTAATTCTCCTTTAGCGTTGCGCTCAAGGCGATAATCACGGTTTAATTGACACAAAGCGAAGAATTGTTCGTCTGTCATTGCGATCCCTGGTAACAGTTGTAAAACCAAAGGTTTAGTCTCAGTTAATAAGGTGGTAGTGACCATCTTTCAAGTTTTCTTTAAAAATCTGTTAAATTAAGTTGACACTTTTATGTTAGCAATTGCTTATAAATTTCAATAATTTTTTTCGCTTTTTGACTCCATTCAAATTCTTCAACTCTCTCATAACATTTAGCTGACATTTTTTCTAGTAAGGGTTTGTTTTCTATCAAGATTGTTATTTTTTCAGTTAGTTCTTTAACTAAGTATTCTCTAGATTTTGGTTCAATGCTAAATCCTGTTTCTGGAGTGACATATTCTCCAATACCCCCATTATTAGCTACAATACAAGGTAGTCCACAAGCCATTGCTTCTAAGACGACTGCTCCCCCAAATTCTCGAATAGAAGGAAAACAAAAAATATCAGCCTGTTTATAATATTCAACTGTTTCGCTTTGCTTGATCCAACCTGTAAAATTAACAATATTTTCTAATCCCAAGTTTTTTACCTGATTTTCTAAATTCACTTTTTCTGAACCATCTCCCACAATTGTAAATTTAATTTTATTTTTGAGATCATCTGATAAATTATTAATAGCATCAATTACCATGTCAGCCCCTTTATACGGTACTAAACGACCTACAAAAAGTAAATTGGTTACAGAATTATCTTGATTAATTATTTTCTGATGAAAAAAGCTTTGAGGTATTCCATTTTCATAAAAAAGCTCAAGACGTTCTTCTGGTATCTTGAATAAATCTTTAATAAGGTTTAATGTATAAGTTGAACCTGCTAATATTTTATCAGCTTTCTGATAGGTTTCGACATAACCAGGTATTAAACTTCGTCCTATTGCTCGTAAAAAGTTAAAATAAGCAAATTCTTGTCTAGCGACTTTTTGAAACCCAGAAGGAAAAGGCACTCCTCCATTTACTGGTCCTAGTATAAAAGGGGTATTTTGGCAAGCTTTAATAATTTTTGATGGATATCTTGGCATCATGGGGGTAATTACGTGGACTACATCATATTTTTGCTCTAAAACCTTATCTTTAAATTGCTGGTAAACTTGTCTGTTAAATTCTTCATAAATCGGGTAACTTAAGGCAATGTATAGTGGCCAGTTTTTACGTCCAATTGATGTTAAAGCAGCTATAATTTTATGATATACTTTACTAAATTGACTTTCATTAATATAAATTACATCTTGATGTTCTGGATGTTTTTCTAAAGCTTTTTTGTTTCTAATATGAGTCACTAATGTAACATCACATAATTGACTAATTCCATTGTAATAATTGTAACCTTCTAATGGGACTGATGACCAATCAGGATTACATTGTTCTATAATCAGTAAAACTTTCTTTTTTTTGTTACTCATATAAATTACCTAGTCTATTTAACTTAGCTAACTTTTATTTAAAAATTCCATAATCATTTTAGCACTCTTTTCGCTACTAAAATCCCTAATAACTTTATTCCTACCTGCTTTGGATAAAGCACAACTCAATTGAGGATTGTTTAATAATTTTTTGATTGCTTGTGCTAATAATTTTGGAGATTTAGGAGACACCAATAAACCATTAACTTCATGATCAACCAGTTCTTTTACTCCTCCTTCTCCTGTCACGATAATGGGAACTTCCATCATCATTGCTTCCATGATAGCAACTCCTAATGGCTCTTTCCAACTGGCTAAGGCAAAAATATGAGCTTCCTCTAAATACTGACGAACTTTTTCTTCAGAAACAGCACCCAGAAGATGAACTGACTTTTCTAAATTTAATTCTTGAACTAATTTATCCAATTGTTTATGATATCCCTCACCTCCTTGTTCATCTTCTCCTGCAATTTTTAGCTCAATATCTATACCTTCTTGCTTTACCATAGCGATCGCTTCGATTAAATCAGCGTGTCCTTTACAGGGATTTAACCTTCCACAACTAAAGATATGACAAGTTTTTTGAGTTTCCCAGGGTTGGTATGGAATAGTTCTTTGAAAAACTGAAGGATCAACGCCCATAGGGGCAATTCCCAAGTGTTTTGGTAAATATCCATCGAGTGTTTTTTTGACTTCATCATAGAGTTTTTGAGTAATAACGATGGCAAAAGTCGCATATTTCCATTTTTGTTCTTGATTAGAACCATAGTCAGATAATGGTCCGTGTAACGTTAAACTGTAAGTCAGGCCAGATAATAGAAAGGCAAACATGGCAATGTTGGCTGAGTTAGCGCAGGAATGAACATGGATATGTTGCCATTCATGTTTTCTTGCTAAATACGATAATTCGGCTCCTATAAAAACAAAAGCTAAAAGACGTAATCTTTCATACAATGATATTTGTTTGGCTTGCAAAATTGATTTAAAACATTTGAACCATCCTTTCACCCCACAACGTAGCAATTCCAGAAGTATTGCTCCAAAATATTCATTGGGTGGAAATAGGTAAGTTGTTTTTTCTTGAGCTTCCTTAGACCAAGAATGAGAGATGATTTTAGAGGGAGGCAATTTCGTAGAAATGAGGTCTATTTCCATCCCCATACTTTTAATAGCCTTGATTTCTCTCCAAAAGAAAATATGAGTTTGACCAGGAAATTCAGGAATTAAATATCCTATTTTCATATTCAGTAAAACCTTAGTTGAACAGTATTTTGTATGGATCACGCTTTTCAGGGTTTATATTTCGACTATTATAATTACTATAGTTGTTCAACTATACGAATCAGTATTGATCCATTGACCAATTCTCTGCGTATTCAAGGGATAATGCCGAGTAATCTGCCTAAGCAATTTAGTAATCATTAATTTCTCTCCAAAAGAAAATATGAGACTGCTCCGAAAATTTAGGAATTAGATATTTAATGTTTTTTTTATTACTTTGACTCTGAAAGGTTAAGATATAAAATCAACATTTCATAAAGAACACTTAGTTGCCAAGATAGCAAGATGAGATTGACAAAGCAATACATTAGATAAATCCGAAGAATTAGTGGGGCGAGTTGGGAAAATAAACACCTGTTCTGATAATTCACTAATCAACTTATAATTATTCAATAGAGAGTAGGGATACCAATAACCATCTCCTTCTGAGTATCCTTGATGGTTAAAACCCTGTTTAATAAAAGTAATAGCTTTCAGTAAAGAAAAGGCAAAAAGGGATAAACGTATTCTTCTTGATAAGGTACTTCCAAAAGAAAAATTATTATGATCGCTAATGAGAACCGCTTTTTTAGCTGTACGAAACATCTCACGAATACATCGATCAGGTTCCTCGACATGGTGCATAATCCCTGTAGCAACAACCAAATCAAAAGAATTATCTTGAAATGGTAATTTCTCTCCACTTCCTTCTATGAATTCAGCATTAGGAAGTCTTTGAGATGCTTTTTCTAAGAGATCAGCCGATGGATCAATACCTGTTAACTTAAGATGATTAATTTGTTGCTCATACCAACTTAAAGCTCTACCTGTTCCGCAACCTACATCTAAAATAGAAGTAGGGGTCAGTAATTTAAGTATGGGTAATGAATTCTTTAAAGCGACAAAATGCTCATCATTAGCCTTAATGTGCATATCATCATAATGAGATGCTGTTTCCTTGTAGTATTCATTTAGGTTCTTAGGCTTTACCATAAATTTGACTCTCCAGACTAAAATAAACTCTGGATAATTATTGTAAGTTTTTAGCACAAATATAAATTTATAAAATTAGATATTATTACTAAAGAACTTCTCTTTTAACAATTTAGACTAACTCGATATGAAAATCGCTTCTGAGGATAAACCTTAAGGTTTGAACTTTGTGATTTCCATCTTATAGTGTACCACATCAGTAACCTCCTCTCATTCTTTTTCTATAAATTCCGTAATGTTTTATCCATTTTTTGCTTTAAAGATTGCTCAAGCATTAATAATGTTGCTTAAGTTAGACTGGAAGCAGAAATACATAACTTAAATATAGCAAAATTTTAAGGTTATGAGTGAACAAGAACAAAACAAGCGAATTAATCAACTGAGACGACAATTAGCTAATGCAGTTGAACGTATTAAAACCCTAGAATTAGATATTGAACCGAAAGGACGTATTAGTGAAGGGTTTTCTGCATTAGAGGGACATATTGATGAACGGTTTAATGAAGTTGATCAGCGTTTTGAACAAGTAGAGAAACGGTTTGATCGTGTTGATGCACGTTTAGACCGCATCGAACATCAATTTAATCGACTTCAGGGTAAATTAGAGGTCATTCTTGATGCTATTACAGGAATTAATGATTTACCTGAAGATGAGACTGAATAATATGAACGATTTGGTATAATTGTAGTAACTTTACAATGATAAAAAAAGAAGATGAAATCATTTTCTATTCGCTTACAACAAGATGGAACTATTATGGTTCCCAAAGTAATTGAAGATAAACTCAATCTTCATGAAGGAGATTACTTGAATTTTTTAGAAATTGATGATGTCATTATATTAACTTCACAACAGCCTAAAGTTCCTCAATTAACTGAGCAAATTACTACTATTAGAGAACAAGAAAACGTCAGTTTAGAGGAATTATTAGAAGGATTAGAAAATGAAAGAACCATCATATATAAAGAAAAGTATGAATTTTAAAATTTTACCTAGTCCTTCTCTAGAATTAGAGCATTACCGAGCTTATTTTTACAATTATAAACTTCTGTGCTATTTAATTAGTAACCCCCTCTAATTCTTCTTCGGTTAAGTCATATAAATTACGCAATTTTTCTAAAGTTTCCTCATCAGCAGACCAGAAACCTCTTCCGTTTGCTTCGATCATTCTTCCCACAATATTACGAAACGCTTCGGGGTTTGCTTTGCGTAATTTTTCCGCCATTTCTGGGTCTAAAGCGTAGGTTTGTGCAGCTTGATCATACACCCAATTATCTTGAAAATCGGCTGTTCCTCCCCATCCTATTAACGCTGTCATCCGTTGGGAGACTTCATAAGCACCCCCTGAACCCTGGTTAACCATCGCTTCGGCCCATTTCGGATTGAGTAATTTTGTACGGTATTCTAATCTTAATAAGTCTTCTAGTTTTCGGGGATTAGTATCATTAGAAAAGCTTTCGACGAAACTTGCGGTTACTTTTTTGCCGCTTTGTTTTTCAGCAGCTAATTTTAAGCCGCCTGTATTACCGTAATATTCCTGAATATCCGTTAAACCATATTCTACTGAGTCAATTTCTTGGACAATTCTTTCACTGGTTTTTAAGAGTTGATTCAAAATTTCAGGTCTAGCTTGTCCTTTATCTTTGCGTCCATAGCTAAAGACATTTCTTTTTTCCCAAGTATTAGCTAATTCGTCACCAGACTCCCAGTTTCCGTCTACGACTTGATCGTTAACTAAGGAACCAAAATCACCAGCAGGATTAGAAAATAGTCTCGCTGAAGCATTGTCTACACCTTGTTCTTTTAACTGTAAATAGTGCTTACGAATGAAGTTCTTTTCGGGGTCTTCTTTTACTTCTGCTGCACGCTGGAATAAGTCATCTAATAGTTCAATAATATTGACAAAGGTATCACGGAAAATTCCTGATAAATTGGCTAAAACATCAATTCTGGGATGCTCCAATTCTTCTAAAGGTTTTAATTCGTAACGAACAATACGCCCAGTCCCTTCTTTTATGGGTTCTGCGCCTACTAATTCTAATAAAATACCTAATGATTCACCCTTAGTTTTAATTGCGTCTAAACCCCACAATAAAACGGCAATGGTTTCAGGATAATTACCGTGTTCTTCCAGATGCTGCTGGATGGTTTTCTTGGCGATTTCTCGGCCTCGTTCATAAGCTGCTGGAGATGGCATTCTATAAGGATCTAAGGCGTGTATATTTCGTCCTGTGGGCAATACTCCTGTGCCATCTCTGAGCAAATCTCCTCCCGGTGCAGGAGGGATATATTCTCCATTTAATCCTCGTAATAAGTTGCTTAATTCTTGGGGTGTTTGTTTCAGTAAATCTCTGATATAAAGTGCTTCTTTTATAGTTTCACTTTTACCATTGGCTGATTCTAAAATATACTCTAATTCGGGCGATTCAGACGTAATAGCTTTTCTTTCTTTTTTGCTTAACTTCTCTCCAAAATAAGCTTCTAGATAAGAATCCAATTGTTCTTGATTAGGAATTTCACCAAGGGTATGTAAACCAGAAGAAAATAACCTTTGTTCGACGATTTGTAAGTATTCATAAACCTTAATGAAATACTCATTTAATGCGTGTTTACTAAACAATTTTGCATTTTCTACTGTAAACTCAATGCCCAATTTTCTGCCTTCTTCAAACTTACAATCAGCAGCTAAACCAGAATCAACAATTTTTTGAATAATACCTTCCCTCAAAATTTCATTTTTATTGGGATCTTCTCGATATTCGGCAATTAATTCTCGCAACGCCATCAATTCTTTATATAACCCGGCTCGTCCATAAGGAGGTACATTATGGGAAATTAACACCCCATATCCTCGACGTTTAGCTAATATAGATTCTGAGGGATTATTAGCAGCATAGATGTATAAGTTTGGAATATCTCCTAATAAAATATCTGACCAAGAATACCCCGTATTTCCTAATGGTGAACCTGGCAACCATTCAACGGTTCCGTGCATCCCAAAATGGACGACAGCATCAGCAGCAAATTCGTTTTGTAACCACTTATAAAAGGCTGCATATTGAGGATGGGGGGTTAAATCTTTTTCAAACATTAACCGCATGGGATCACCCGAAATACCTAACGGGGGTTGTACTCCTATCCACACATTTCCTAGTTGAATACCTCCGATTTGATATTCATCTCCATAAGTTTTTATTCCTGTATCAATTAATGATTTCCACTGTTTTTCAATACGAGTTGTTAATAAATAACCTAACCATTCTTCTAGTTTTCTTACATTAATAGTTGTCTGACCATTTTTATCATCATTCGGCTTAATAATAGCTTCATCTGCTTCTTTTACTTGATTAATAATTATCTCCCCATCTTCGGGTAATTCACCAACAGTATAACCTTGTTTTTCTAATTGTTGTAATAATTTCAGTAAGCTACGGGGAACATTTAATAATGCTGCGGTTCCTGTTGCGCCATAACCTGGAGGAAATCCATATAAAATAATAGCAAGTTTACGATCTTTGGGTAAAGTTTTCCGTAAATTAATCCATTTTTTTAGTCTTCCTGTTAATCTTTTAACCCGCTCAGGAATAATATAAATATCATTACCGACTAAACCCCCTAAAGGTACAGTATCAATTGCACCATCTAACTCAGGAAGGGCATATAAAACGACACTTTGTAATCCTCCTATACCTTGTCTTGTCCAAGAATAAATGTCTTGAATTAACAAAGGTGCAGCAACAATATAAGGGATATTTTTTGCAGTTAAAATACGTTTTGCTACCTCAACTTGTCGGCCTGCTTCCATCGAACCCGCAGGACCGCCCACTAAGGGAAAACCGATGGTAGAGACAATAGCATCTACTTCAATGGCATCTTTTGCTAAAGAACGTATTTCTATATGACCTAAGTTTCTTTGTTGGGTTTCGTAAGTCGTAGTTAACCAGTCTCGAACAATAACATGACCCTCAACTCCATTAATAAAAATAGGAACAGGGGTTAATCCTTGCTGTTCAAAGAAATGAATTAACTGGGGAATATAAGGCTGTTTGGTAATAACGTGCTTACGGTATAAAAGAATAGCAACTAGAGGATTTTCTAAAGAGTTTTGTTGTTGATACCAGTTTAAATAGTCACGGGGAGAAGTAAAATAACCGTCATAGTCAGGATGAAGTAATCCCATATTTGGAGTTTCAATGGGTTCAGGAATTTCTCCTACTTCTAAGCCTAAATATTTCTCTGCGATTGTCCAACACATAGAGGCAAAGTTTTCTGTTCCTCCTGCATTCCAATAGCCATAGATAATTAACCAGTTGCGTAAATCTTGGACTTTTTTAGCAGGAATAAACTTCAATAACTTCGGTCCTGTTTTCAAGAAACTTAAATAACCGGCCAGCTTATCTTCTTCTTTGCCACTGGAAAATTTACTCAAAATAAACTTAATTGGTTTGGGCATTCCTTTGGGTTTGTCTCCAATGACAAATTTACCCAAGCGAGTCAAACTCATTAATTCTAAAGCTGACTCGAAAACTAATCTTATAGGGATATTTTGTACTCTCTCTCTTAACCAAATGACTTGATCGTAATCAAAGATTAAACTAGCAAAAAAGACATCCGCATCCTGAAGGGCATTCTCAATAATTTCTGGTTCTTGAGAAAGACTGCGATCGCTGTATATCTGTATATCCAAGTCTGGACACCGTGACTGTGCTAACTGTGCAGCTTGTCGGTACAAGTCTAGATTAAATGATTCAAACCCAGTAATGACAACGATGCGTGACATATGCCTAACCCGTAAAGTTTTGTAACAGCCTTACTTCTATTATAGAGGTTTATACTTGTACTGGGATTATTGAGTATCTAAAAACGCTTGAACACACCCCATCTAAATCACAGATTATAGATGGGGATTCACTTGCACCCAGAAGTTTTTAGACTTCTAAGTGTCTCCAGAGTTACTGGTGTCCGCAGTGTATTTGTA
>JAAUYD010028967.1_pt1 | contig 13311 bp, 15 predicted proteins | sample 7278101 | NCBI WGS metagenome assembly JAAUYD01 (sample SAMN14350128, study PRJNA611818) | marine sediment metagenome | isolation source: surface marine sediment (0.6m) | place: French Polynesia: Moorea | collected 2018-08
TCAAATAATCTAAAAGTTCCCAATGTGAGAATCTTTATCCGTTTTCCCTCCTTGACTAATACCTTGCCATTAGAACTATCTACTGTAAAACTACAGTTATGTTTCTTCTTTTTGAAACGAGGTAATTCTGCTTTTATTTTGGTATCTCTCCAGCGAGAAAATGCTTTTTTCAAGTCTCTAAAAGCATTTTCTCGTTGGAGAAATACCAAAATCAAAGCCAACTTGCCTCGTTTTAAAAAGAAAAGACATCACTGTAGTTTTACAGTAGATAGTTCCAATGGCAAGGTATTAGTTAAGGATGGAAAAAGAATAAAAATTCCGACATTGGGAACTTTTAGATTAAAGGAAGCTATCCCTTATAACTGTGTTTCTCAGACCTTTACTATTTCAAGAGAAGCCGAAAAATGGTATGTAAGTTTTGCGGTTTCTGGTTGTCAAATACCTGAAATGAAACACAGTTATAAAAAAGTAGGAATTGATTTAGGAATAAAAACTTTTGCTACTCTTAGTGACGGAAACACTTTTGAGACTCCATCTTCCATCAAAAAAGCGAAAACCAAGCTAGGAAAAATACAATGGAGAAACAGAAACAAAGTGCTAGGCAACCGTGGTGCTGGAATAGAAGCATCAAAAAATGCGGTAAAATATTACCAGAAACTCAGAAAAAAGCAGAAAAAAATAGCAAACATTCGAGAGGATTTTCTGCAAAAAACCACTACATTATTAGCTAAAACTTATCAACATATTCTCGTAGAGGACTTAAACGTTAAAGGCATGATGGCTAACCACAAATTATCCGATGCCTTATCTAATTTAGGATTATATCGTTTTCGAGAATTGTTGAGTTATAAACAAGAATGTTTTGGTTTTTTGTTAACCATAGTAGATAGGTGGTTTCCCAGTTCAAAAACTTGCTCAGTCTGTGGAAATAGACAAGATATGCCTTTATGTGAAAGGGTTTATCAATGTCAAGATTGTGGTCAAGTGATGGACAGGGACTTAAATGCCTCAATTAATCTCGAAAGTTGGACCGATCCCCTAACCCCCTCCCAGGAGGGAAAAAATGCCGATGGCTTATCGGTAAACCCTGAGCGACTTGTCCGGAGCGAAGTCGAAGGAAGTCGAAGGGTGAACGCCTGTGGACTTGAAGGAGCCGTCTCCCTTGGTTGAAGCAGGAATTGAACAACAAGCTTGTCTAGGTTTGTCTAGGTTTCATGAAGCAGCTAGTGACTCACAGCAATCACTAGCTAAACTTCAATTATCTTCGGATCATTAAAAACCTAGTTACCGTTTCCAACAAATGCAACGGTTAAACTATCATGGGTTAAGAAATGGTCTAAGTGATAAGCTCGCTCTTCAGTTTCCAGTAAAATCTGTTCCAGTTGATAGCGAGTAGCTCTATCCCCTAAGCTTTCTGCTTGGGCTGCTTGGCTGCGTAACACTTTAATAACCGCTTGTTCTGCTGCCAAGTCATGCTCAACCATTTTACGACAGTCATACATTCCATCGGCTTCTGGTTCAAAACAGCAAAGTTCAGCTAGTTTGCTGAAACTGGCAACAGGAATACCACCTAACCCGTTCAAACGCTCAGCCAAGTCATGAACATGACCGCGAACTTCTTCGTAGCTTTCACTAAAATATTCGTGTAAAGAGTAAAATTCTGAACCTTCTACCACAAAGTGGTGTTTTTCATACTGTAAAAACAACCCTTGAAAACTGGCGATGAGTAGGTTTAATCCCTCGCAAACAGGAGTGGTGACACTTTTGTCTAGTGAGACGGGGTTTTCCCCTACTTCACCAAAAGCACGGAGTAAGCCTTGAGCAGTTGCCATGTCTGTAATTCCCTTTTTAACGACACTTCTATCATTAAAATAACTCATTTTAGCAATAGTTTATCAACACTCCGCGAAATCATCTAGAAAGATTTAACTTTGAGCAACCCGAACTAGGGATAGTCTCCCATCCCTTCTGGTCTGGGTTATGCTGGAATTTTTTTTTTGAAAATAGTTGAGAATAACTTTCATCTATCTGGTACACTAGGTAAAGAAACACTGACAATTATCTTCAATTGCTTGAGTCCATGAATTTAACCAATCTCCCTCTCGAACCCAGGCAAGTTGTCCAAGTCGATTGGTGCGATCGCTGGATTGTCTACCATCGCCTTCAGGAATTAGATATTCCTTGCTCTTGTGAAACCCACAAACCCTTGCAGGCAGAGGTATCTAGCCCCACAGCTATGATTCAACTGTGGAGTGTAACCAAACAATATTCAGCCTCCCGTCAGGAATTAATCCACTGGCTTAAAGGTTGTTGGAATCTTAACAAGCGTTAAATTATCAGTTAAAAAAATTCTAAATAAAAAACTATGTCAAAAACTACTACAGCATCTCAATTCCGCCTCGTTGGTCAACTAGAAAGTTTTGTCATTAAAAAAGGTGACAAACTCAAATATCTACGGATGAAGGTAGAAGAAAAGGAATATTGGCTGAAAATTCCCAAAAAATTACGTTCAGAAATTGACATCAATATGATTCCCGGAACTTGGTTAGAAGTAACAGGAAATCGAGAATTTAAGAAAAAAAAGGGATTCTTTGAACTAGAAGCCAGTCAGGTCAAATTGTTACCAAATCCTGACACACCCTGTGCTGTTATTGTATCAGAAACCGAGTCAGCTTCCGTTGGCAAAATTCTGGTTTGTCAAAAATCCAGTTGTTGGAAACGAGGGGGACAAAGTATCTGTCAACGCTTAGAACAACAATTAGAACAACAGGGATTAAGCGATCGTGTTAAGGTTAAGTTAACAGGTTGTTTAAAACAGTGTAAAAAAGGACCGAACGTGGTGATTATGCCCCATAAAGCGCGTTATTGCCAAGTTAAACCCCGTGAAGTAGAGGAGTTATTAACCAAGCATTTCACCCCCTAAACAGTAACACTACTGCATAAACAGCAATCCCTTCTTCTCGTCCCACTGGGCCTAATTTTTCGTTAGTGGTTGCTTTTATTCCTACTTGATTACGATCAACAATATGTAGGGTGTGAGCGAGTTTTTCCTGCATGTCCTCTAGGTGGGGTTTCATTTTGGGTTGTTCAGCAATGATCACAGAATCAATATTACCAACGTGCCAACCCCGCGCTTCTATTAGCTGGTTCACTTGTTGTAATAATAATAAACTGTCGGCCCCTGACCATTTGGGGTCGGAGGGAGGAAAATAGTGGCCAATATCCCCCAAACCTAATGCTCCTAGCATAGCATCCATAATGGCATGGGTCAGCGCATCAGCGTCACTGTGACCTAATAATCCTAAAGAATGGGGAATTTTAACGCCCCCTAAAATTAAAGGTCTATCGGGGACTAAACGATGAATATCATAACCGTTACCGATGCGAATGTTCATGGTTAAATTTTTGGTTAATTTTATCGATGTATAAATTATATGATTTTTTACCCTCAGGTAATAGCTATAAAGTGAGATTGTTATTAACTCAATTACAAATCCCTTTTACTCGAATTGAAGTTAATATTTTGAACAACGAAAGTCGAACCCCAGATTTTTTAGCTAAAAATCCTAATGGAAAAATTCCAGTGTTAGAAATTGCCCCTAATCAATATTTAGCTGAATCTAACGCTATTTTATTTTATTTAAGTCAAAATACAAACTATTTTCCTTCTAATCTTTTTGAACAGTCCCAAGTAATGCAATGGCTTTTTTTTGAACAATATAGTCATGAACCTAATATTGCAACGTCTCGTTATTGGATATCAATTTTAGGGAAAGAAAAAGAATATAAACAAGCTTTAGAACAAAAACATATTTTAGGTTATGCTGCGCTTAATGTCATGGAAAACCGTCTTAAAAAGCAAGATTTTTTCGTAGGAAAAACCTATACTATTGCTGACATTGCGCTTTATGCTTACACTCATGTCGCTGAAGAAGGAGGCTTTGATTTAACTGAATTTCCCTACATTAAAAGGTGGTTAAATCGTGTTGAAAGCCAACCAAGATATGTTAGTATTTCCAACTGTTAGATATGGTTAAAATAGATAATATTGTTTTTTTATCAAGTAGAGCAAATATGTTTTCTTCGGAAACAAAATTTTCATCATAGTGCATTTGAGTAACTAAGCTTCAAATATTACCTTTGTTTCTAATCAATATTATTTTGAACCAACACAAGTTATGTATATGTTTAAAAATCGTCTAGAGTTCATCAGGATTAATTCCAATATCTTCTAATTTTTTTGATAAGAGTTCTGCTGTTTCTTCTGGCGTTAAAACTAACTTTTTTTCAGGAGTAAAAAATCGTAATTGTTGGTTTTCAATTCCTAAATATAGCTTTAATTGTTGACTCCATAACCATCCTTTTTCATTGGGTTCTATTGCTTGATATTGTCCTCCCATTAACTGAAAACCTTGAAACTCTAACGTTTCTGGATCAAACCAAAAATAATCAGGAGTCCGAAAAATATCTTGATAAATATCTTTTTTCAATCCTCGATCTGTTTCTGCGGTAGTGAGTGATAAAATTTCTATAATTATATTAGGATATTTTCCCCCTTCTTCCCAAACAACCCAACTTTTACGGGGTTTCTTTTCCACATCTAAAACAACAAAAAAATCAGGACCGCGAAAATGTTCCGATTTTCGTTGACGAGGACTATAATATATGGTTAAATTTCCCGCAGCAAAGAAATTTTCTTTTTTTCTCCAATACCACTCTAAACATTTAATCAACAAAATCATCTGTTGAAGATGTAAATAAGTTTCCATAGGAGGTTCATCACTCAGTAAATCATGAGAAGGAATAACAATGTTTTCCGTTGTATTTTCAGTAAAAGTCATTACATTTATCCCATCTTTTTCTGAGAAGTAGAATTAACGAATACTTCTCCCACCCTATAATAGCATTTTCTGCTAAAATTAACTGGTAAGGATAATTATTGACCAAAAACTTTGTCTAATTTCTTTATTTCAATAGAATGTCACCACAAACTCCTTGGGGTCAACAAACTGAGAAAATTTTAGAGCATATTTGGGAACCTTTAGACTTAATTGGTCAAAAATTGTTAGGATCGCTATGGAGGACTTTTTATTGCTCAGTTCAAGATGCGATTGAATCATAACAAGAAAAGACAATAATTTAGGGTTAACCTCTCAACAATGGGAAAAATTTTGGAACGAGTTAACCCCTAAACAAAAGATGATTGTTACTTATTTACAAGAAAACAAGTCTTTAGAAGACATTGCAAAAGTAATGAAATTAGAACGAACTAAATTAGTAGATGAATGTCACCAAGTTTACTTAAAAGTTCAATCATTACGAAAAAATCAGAGTTAAGAATCACCTAAAATTAATTGTTGACGATGAACTTTCCTTAACTGTAATTCCCTATTAGATATCTTTTCTAACATGAGAATAACTTGTTGCGGTTGTAGCATTGTCCCATCGTTACGACAACTGCCAATATATCGCAAAATAGCAGCATTATTTTCACAAGATTCTAAGGCTAAATGAGATAAGCGATCGCGTAAATTAACTGTTTTCTGTTTCCCTGACTTAGTGGTTTTTTCCCAGTTAATTTCTGTACTCTCTAAGACACTTATAACCCAATTTTTCCAAGTTTCTGAAGAAATTATCTCCTCAGTTTCTACAGTAATTAAATATTCTGCTTCCTCTAATAACCGAGTCGCTGCGGTAGAATTCACTGGCACTTCTTCCACCCTTAAAATAGGAATATCGGAAGGCAACTGTTGCTCTAAAGCGTGACGAAATTCATCAATATCTATCACTTTGGTTAACTCAAAATCCACAATTTCACCACTACTGGTTACACCCAACGTTAACGCATTAGCAATAGAAATTCTTGGGCCGGGATGATATCCCCCCGTAAAAGATATCGGTAAGGCTGCACGACGTACCGCGCGATCGAATAACCGCACCAGATCAAGGTGGCTAACTAACGCCATTTCCCCAATTTTGCCAAAATAAATCCGAAACCTCTGTAACCGTGCTTGGTTGGGCTGAAAATGACCGCTAAACTCAGGAATTGGTGGGGGTTGCACCACAATATTATGACCAAAATCCACCCCACACACGCCACAATGGGAACAGCCATCAAAAGCGCAGTCGGGAACCGTTGCTGCTTCTAGGGCCCGTTGTAAGTCTTCTTGTAACCATTTTTTATCAATGCCAGTGTTGATATGATCCCAAGGTAAAGGGGCATTGTATAAGGAGGCAGGGGAGGCAGAGGAGGCAGAGGGGGCAGAGGAGGCAGAGGGGGAAAGGCTTTCAAAAACGTTCCATTCTCCCTCTTCTACCTGACGATATTTCCAACTTAATCCGGCCTCTTCAATAGCTTGTTCCCAAGCTTCATAAGCTTGTTGGGCATTTTCCCACCAAGAGTCCATCCCGGCACCTAATTCCCAGGCGCGACGAATGACAGGGGATAAACGGCGATCGCCTCTTCCGATAAAATCCTCCATGGCCGAAATTCTCACATCGGTATAATTAGCCTTAACCCCTTTTAAACTGCGAAATGCCTCCCGTAATAACTCCTGTTTCCGTTTAAACGCTGCGGTAGATACCGAATGCCACTGGAACGGTGTATGGGGTTTTGGGGTAAAGTTAGATACCGTAATGGTAAATTGCAGAGGCTTACGGCCTTTAATTCGGCATTCTTGACGTAACCAGCGTACGGTTTCTACAATACCCAGCACATCCATATCAGTTTCTCCGGGTAAACCGATCATAAAATAGAGTTTAATCTTATCCCAACCCTCCTCAACGGCGGTTTTCACCCCTCGTAATAACTCTTCATTGGTTAAGCCTTTATTGATCACATCTCGCATTCTTTGGGTTCCCGCTTCTGGGGCAAAGGTTAGCCCTGACTGACGGTTTCCCCCAACAATATTGGCGATATTTTCATCAAACCTGTCTACCCGTTGACTGGGTAAGGAAAGGGTAATATTTTCATCTTTGAGACGATTTTTAATCTCTGTTCCCACTGCTGGAAGGGCTAAATAGTCGGAACAACTCAAAGATAATAAAGAAAACTCATTATGGCCGGTTTCTCTAATCCCCCGTTCGATGGTTTCTATAATATCTTCTGGTTTGACATCCCTTGCAGGACGGGTTAACATCCCTGGTTGACAAAAACGACAGCCTCGGGTGCAACCTCGTCTTATTTCCACTACCAGGCGATCGTGTATGGTTTCAATATAAGGCACTAAACCAATGGCATAGGCTGGCATGGGAGGGGAAACACGGCGTAAAATTCTAGGGGGAACATCAGGCCGGTTTGGCATAACTTCCCCTGCTTCTGTTACGTCATAAAAGCGAGGGACATAAACCCCTGGAATTTGGGCTAAATCTAATAATAATGCTTCTCTACTTAAGTTATTGGCTTTCCCTTGTTCAATAATTAAGCCAATTTCAGGTAATAATTCTTCTCCGTCTCCTAAGGCCATAAAATCAAAAAACTCGGCAAAGGGTTCGGGGTTAGAGGTGGCGGTTTGTCCCCCGGCAAAAATTAAAGGATATTCTCCCTCACTCCGCTCTTTCCATGTTAAGGGAATTTGAGCTAAATCCAGCATTTCTAGAATGTTGGTAGCTCCTAATTCATAACTCAGGTTAAAGCCCAAAATATCAAAATCTGTCAGGGGACGACGGGATTCTAGGGCGAATAAGGGAGTTTTTGTTGCTCGTAATTTTTGCGCTAAATCTGGTGCCGGTAAGTAAGTGCGATCGCACAATTGACGGGGTTGAGTATTGAGAATATTATAGAGAATGATATGGCCTAAGTTAGAGGCTCCTAACTCATAAATCTCTGGGTAAGTTAATACCCAGCGTACCGTCCCTTCCTGCCAAGGTTTATGTTTTGCCCCTAATTCGTTACCCAAATAACGGGCAGGTTTATTGATGTCTGGGGTTAGTAATTTTTCAATGGCGATAGTCACAAACAAACCTCCGGCACTTCCCTATGTTTCTCTTGCTTTTCTAATATATCGGAAGTGTGGAGGAGTAAGCCAATGGTTGATATCATTAATAAGGTAATGACCTCAAGCCGCTACGGTTGCATCAACGGATGTTTCATAAGCTTGACGAGTTTGGTAAATTTCTAAAGCCCGATCTAACTGGGTTAATTCAAAGATAATGCGAACCGACGGTGATAAGGAACAAACGCTTAACTTTTTATTGAGACGCTGAGCAAGACGGAATGCTGAAACAATGGCCATTAGTCCCGCACTATCAATAAACTCAACTTGGTGCATATCCACCAAAAAATCTCTATTAGGGTTATTAGTGACAAAATTTGTGAGTTTTTCTTGAAAATCATCCACATTGGCCGCCGTAATATAACCATTGGGTTCAAAAACGGCTACTCTTAACTTAATCAAATGACTCCCCATCATTAGTATCTACCCTCAATTTGAAAATTAGTTTACTTATGGTATGACCAAATTATAATCAGTTTTTTGTTGATTGATTCAGTCTTAACCCTTTTAATATGTTTTTCTAAGAAATTAACCTTAGGTTAATAATAGGTTAATCTTTGTGACGGAATCTTTCTTCTGATTTAGTTTTATTAACTTTAAGTTTTTTCTTAAGAAGTTAATGGCTTTTACTCAAACCTAATCATAATTTGGTGTTCAGACTGTTTTCCTTTATCAGCTAATGAATGACAGTTTAGCATTGTATCAGTTTTTTTGTAAAAAAAAGTTAAGCAAGCTACAAAACTTACAACCCCATTAATGGTTTACTAAAGATAATCACTGTTGTTAAAAAACCCTAAAGATTATCAGTCATTGATCATAGTGGAAGTAGGATACTTCTCCACATCTACCAACTTAGCTTAAAATACCCTGTTGTCAAGAGCGGAGAAAAATCTGTGAATCGGCCCCCTTTAATTCGCCAATTAGTCGAAAAAGCTCTATATCTTAAACGATTAACCCCAGAAATCGAAATGGCTATCAACCATGAGTTAACCCGCACTGGTTATATTTCTGATGTAGACTACGAGGCTTTAGAGTTACTGATGTCGGAGATGGATGAAGGAAGAATTCGTTTCACTTAAACGGACTTATTGCTTCATACCCATCAGCCAAGTTAAAACCCCACCAGCGATCGCCATTACCCCTAAGCTTAATAATACTGGTTGTAAACCAAAAAAGGTTTCCGCAATACCAGCTAAAGCCAAGGGTAAAGAGAGCGCAATATTAACGGCATTATTTTGTAAGCCAAACACTTTACCACGCATATCCACGGGAGTTTCTGCTTGGATGGTGGTTTGCATGGGAACGCCAACAAAAGCAGCAAATACCCCTAAAAATGTAATCATTAACAGGGTTAACCATAAACTGGTGGTGGATAAGGATAAACCCACCAAACAAACAGCCATTCCTATTGCTCCCCATAACCCCAATTGATGATTACGGAATTGTTGTCCCCAACCCCCTAAAACAGCAGCCCCGCAGCCCATCCCTAAGCCACCGGTGGCCAATAAAAAGCCAAATTGTTCGGCTTTCATCCCTGGGATAGTTTCAGCCATCCGTACCGCTAAGACGGATAAGGCGGCAAAAATACAAAATAAAATCACTAATTGAATTAAAGCATTGCGAACCCGATGATTAGCCTTGAGATAACGAATACCGTCTTTAATATCTTCTAAGACATGGGGTTGTTCTTTTTCATATCGTTGTCGTTTTTCTCCTGTTTTCAATAAGAGGAGGACTAAACCAGCAATAAAATAAGAGGCTCCCACTAAAAATGCCTTCCCTTCTTCCCAGGAAAAACCAAGATTTTCGGCGAAATGAGAGGCAACTTCTAATAAAGGTTCTCCAATGGCAAACCCCACAATAGTCATAGCCATCATCGTGGTGGTAAACAGAGAATTAGCGGATAATAAATCACGACGTTTGACCAATAAAGGGATAGTCACTTGTTCGGCCGGTGCAAAAAATTGGGTGATGGTAGAATCTATGAGGGTTAATGTTAAGAGGATGACAAAGCCTAAGGGCAATAAAAATGCTTCTTGGGTTTGATTTTGCCAACTCCGTAACCAGTGAGGTAGCCAAGTCAGGTTTAAGGTTAAAGTATCTCCCTGAGATAACCAGAGTAAAGGGGGAATAATAAAGACAAAGGCTGCACGAATGAAGTTAGAAATGACTAATACCCCTTTTTTTGGCCAGCGATCCACATATACCCCGGCTAAGGAACCACAGAAAACCGCCGGAATGGTAAAGGCGATCATGATGGCTGATACCCAACCACTGATAGGCTGATTTTCTCCTTGGAAATGGCCGGCAATAAAGGCGATCATCAACACTAAATAAACTTTATCTGCCAATTGAGAAAAGATTTGTCCTATCCAAAGAATTAAAAATTGAGGATTCTCCAACACTGGAGCAAACCCTTTACGGGGGGACTTTTTGGAGCTATTGGCACGGTCCATAGATTCCTCTTGACTGGTAGTATCTAGGGTTTTGTTAGTGGGAGTTGGGGTAGTTTCAGAATCAGAAACGGTCATAATTTACTTTTAATTTTTTTTTCACACGCCAAAAAATCAACTATTTGACAATCTTTTCTATACCCATCGGGTTTGAACTGTACTGGAGCAAAAGCAGCAGCATTATCTATGATAGTTGAGGTAGGGTTTGTTTCACAAAGCCCTGTAATATTTCTGTTCGTTTTGTTTGCTCAAAAACTTGTTTTATTTTTGTTGAAAGCTTGTCTAAATCTATCGTTTGATGACTGTTGGCATTAATTTCTTGTTCTTGAAAATATTCCACTAAACTTAGACCAGCAACACGGGTTAAATAGGCTGCACTAATGGCTTGGGTTGCTCCCCCTGCTACATAAGTAATGGCGTTACTTTTGAGTAAACTACTAATGGCATGGGTTGATAATTCAACTAATCCCAATTTTATCATTAATTTGCCAATGGTCGCTGCTACGGTTTGTCCTTGAGATAGGGTAAATTTCTGTTGATAAATGCTACTTAAATCGACTACCATTTGAGCATTAATGGCAGCCGTGGCTAATAAATCTAAGGATGAAACGGGGTTAGCAAAGGCTGCTGCTGCTGCTATCCATTGGTATTTCTCCATCATAGGTAAAGCGCGATCGCGTCTAATTTGGTTTAAAACTTGCTTTCCTTGCTGTTTAATTTCTTGTGCTTCACGCCATACTTTTCCCCAGATTAATTGTTCTCTTTCTTGGCTTAAAATAGATTCTATTCTCTTGACTAAAGGTGAAATATGAGGCGATTTGGTTTCCGTCCATTCTTGATAGGAGTTATCCTCTTTATATTGACGAACTTTTAAGGTTTTTGGGGTTGAGTTAATCCCTATCACATCATCGGGGGGAATAAGGGTTTGAACCCGTTGTTTGATTTGCTGGACAATAATTTCTTGCTCTTCTAAATTATATTGCTCCAGTTGATTTAAAACAATTAAACACCGTTGATGATTTTGATGAGATTGTTGTATAAATTGCCACTGAGATTCGGTTAAATCTGTGGTTATTAAAAAGAGAATTAAATCTATTTTTTGATTAACATTTTCAAAATCATTTTGTTCTAACCATTCAATTTGTTTGAAGTTTCTTGCTTGACCTAATAATAGTTTTAAACTGCTTTTCTTGGTATTATAAGTGCTAACTAATCCTAAGCAAATAACTTGATCATTCAGTTTTTCAGGTAATTTTTCTAATTGAATTTCTAAGTCTAATTTATTAGACTTAGGGTTCTCTTGTTTGACGATTGTTAATATTTTTTTCCCATCAGAAATTGCCTGATTAACTTCTGTTATGGTTAAGGGTGAAAGGATTTGATAGACTGATTTTTTAGGTTGTTTTTTTTGCAACCACCAAACCCCTGTACCAATGGCCATCAAACTCAAAACACCCCATTCTCCTATGGCAATAACTTGTTCATGGAGAGTTTCTCCTAACCATAATAAGAAAGAAATACCTAACCCGGCTACAAGAATGGGTTTTTTTACCTTAACTCTCATAGTTTCCCCTCAAAATTACCCTAGTTTTCCTTATTTTGATTGTACTCTTTTCAGGATAATTTTTCAATCAGCTTGATATGCCAACCTTATCTTAGACAACCCTTGACTTAAGGACTTCAATTATGAACATTGTTTCACGAAAGCCAAGCGGTTTTAATCCGATTCCAAAGACTGGAAATTGAGGCTTTCATTTCCTTTTTAAAATACCATTGTTGAAACGATTTTTCATACTCTTCTCCTTCCGTTTGAAAGGTTTTAAAAGTATCTAAAGCTAAGGGCAGTCCTAATAAAATCAATACGTATAATGACCAAGATAAGGTTTCTGCTGCCAAGAAATTCAGTAACATGACAAAGCCATTAATAATGCTATAACGGATAATTTTTTGTTTGAGTTGTCTTTGACGATATTGATTAAATTCATCCTTTTTTTCTTGACGTTGTTTTTGCAATAACCAGTCTTTCTCGGCCAATTGTAAAACATCGGCATCAATATCTAATTCTGCTGCAATTTCCCAAAGTTGAGTACGGGATAATTCTTCAACCTCGGTTTTGCGGGCGATTGCCAAGTGTAAAATTTCTTGAACTTCCTCTTTACGGTAGGATTGAGGAGGTTGTACGTCAGAAGCAGACATATATCTTAAAGTAACTGGGTAGTAACTGACGAAAGGGGTTGAGTCGCTGCAATTTTAAGATCAAACGGGATCTTAATCAAGCCGCTCCTATTATATTATGCCTAATTTCTCAATGTCTTTTGTCAAGCTTCTCTCATCCTAATCTAGTTGATGGGAAATTTAGGTTAAACTTAGTTTACAGACTTAGTTTTTTAAGAATATGGAAACGGTAAATATTCATCAGGCTAAAACTAACCTTTCTCGGTTATTGTCCCGTGTGGAACTGGGAGAAGAAATTGTTATTTCAAACCGAGGTGTTCCAGTTGCTAAACTGGTTCCATTTCGGACATCCTCAAATAGACGATCCAGTTTAGGACAAGATCAGGGAATGTTTACTGTCCCAGATGATTTTAATGACCCCTTACCAGAAGATATTTTAGCGACATTTGAGGGTAAGACTAGTTGAAACTTCTACTAGATACACAATGTTGGTTATGGTGGTTTGCTCAACCAGAAAAATTGAATGAGTACGTAATTGAACAAAATAGTTTCGCGCAGTCCCCATCTAAAATCTTTGATTTAGATGGGGTTAGCGAAACCAGCAAATAAAGGCGAAGCATCCTTATTATTCCGGCTTTTCTTGGTTCTGTACATATTCTATAAAAGGATGAGTTTCAAATAATAAGTGA
>JAAUYD010124616.1_pt1 | contig 13309 bp, 13 predicted proteins | sample 7278101 | NCBI WGS metagenome assembly JAAUYD01 (sample SAMN14350128, study PRJNA611818) | marine sediment metagenome | isolation source: surface marine sediment (0.6m) | place: French Polynesia: Moorea | collected 2018-08
AGCCCTGGCGGCGTTCCGCAGCCAACCGGATGCCTTCGACCTCGTTATTACCGATATGACAATGCCCGAACTGACCGGCGATCGCCTGGCCCTTGAAATACTGGCCATCCGCCCGGATGTGCCCGTGATTTTATGCACGGGCTACAGCGAGCAAATCAGCGAGGAAAAGGCCGCCGACCTCGGCCTCAAGGGGTTTGCCATGAAGCCGCTGATCATGGCGGACCTCGAGGCCCTGATTCGCCGGGCATTGGATTCCTCAAGCATCGACCCGCCCCGGCCGGCGGCGCGCCGCAATTAACCGCCCCCACAAAAGCTGACATTTAGCCCGCGTTTGGCAACATGAACGGGCTGACCGGTCCTCAAGCGATAAGACATTACTTAAATAAAAAATATATAAAAGTAATAAAAATATATTGACATGATTGGGTTTGATCTTAATTTCGTTTCATCAAGGACCAGCTGAATCAACAGCAATAACAACCTTGGAGGTAAGAAGATGGAACTTGTAAGATTAAATCCCTGGCGAGAGGTGTTTGGTGGACGCAGCCGCGCCACGACGCTCTTTGACGATTTCTTTCACCCGGCAGTGCGTCGGAGCGCGAATGCTGAATGGCACTGGAATCCGGTGGTGGATGTCCATGAAGACGAAAATCACTATGTCATCAAGGCCGACATGCCTGGCGTCGACAAGAAGGACATTGTCATCGATGTCAAGAACAGTGTTCTGACCCTCAAGGGTGAGCGCCATGCCGACGAGAAGGTCGACAAGGGGAATGTGTATTTCCGCGAAAGAGTCCACGGACAGTTTGAAAGGGCTTTCAAATTGCCGGACCACGTGGATACGGACAAAATCACCGCGGACTACAAAGACGGGGTGCTAAAAATCGAGATCCCCAAACCCGAAGCGATCAAACCCAAACAGATCACCGTCCACTAACGCCACCAACGCCAAAGAACGAAAGCCGCCCCTTATCGCCTGGAGCGGCTTTTGTATTGGCGCAGCCCTGTGTGCGCTGCCGGGGTCTTCCCCCGGCTTCGTACCGTTGGGCCTTTCAGGCGAAAGCGGCTTTGTGCTTGCGCAGCTGGCCGCGCATCTGGTCGTAGGTCAGTCCCAGCCGCTTGGCCGCCTTTCTCTGGTTGAACCGGGTGGCCTTCAGCGCAGCACGCAGCAGTTGGATTTCGAGCTGCGCCACCGCCTCTTTGTAGGACTGCCCCGCAAACCCACACGCATCATCACCCGGAGCCGGGTGAGGTGCGGCCTGCTCGGGCACGGCTTTGGCCGGCGGGGGCGCTGGCCCATAGGGCGAATCAAAGGGATCGAAGACGATGTCCCGGATAATGGCGCCCGCCGTGCGATAGACCGCACGTTCGACCACGTTCTTCAGCTCCCGAATATTGCCCGGCCAGGCGTGGCGTTCCAAAGCGCGAAGGGCGCCGGCGGAAAAAACCGGATCTTCCTTGCGATCCAGCTCTAAAGCCATGCGGCCGGCAAAATGCTCGGCCAGCAGACGGATATCGCCACTCCGCGCGCGCAGCGGGGGGAGAAACAGGACATCGAAGGCCAGCCGGTCAAGCAGGTCCGGTTGGAACCGCCGGTTCGCAGCCATGGCGCGCAGGTCGGCATTGGTGGCGCCGATGATGCGCACATCCACCTCGACCGGCCGGGTGCTCCCGACGCGCTCGAAGACGCCGTACTCGACCACCCGGAGGATCTTGGCCTGGACCTCCAGGGGAATGTTGCCGATTTCATCCAGCAGAAGGGACCCGCCGTTCGCGGCTTCGAAGCGACCCAGGCGCCGCTCGGCAGCGCCGGTGAAAGCGCCCTTCTCATAGCCGAACAATTCCGGTTCGATCAATGAAGGGGCCAGGGCGGCACAGTTGAGGGCGCTGAAAGGTCCCTGCCAGCGCCGGGAAAGGTAGTGCATCCGGGTGGCGGCCAACTCTTTTCCGGTGCCGCGCTCGCCGATGAGCAGGACCGGCCGATCGATGGAAGCAACCTTTGAGAGGGATTCCTGGAAATCCAAAAAAGCCTCGGACTGTCCTAGGGCGTCCATAGCGGTTTGCATTGGAAATCGATCCAATCGGAATGAGAAATGGGAAGTTAAAATTACTAAAAATTAGTAAAAATTACCTTTTATAGGTCATAATTACATTACTATGAAAATGTTGTCAACAACCATAAACAATTGAAACCATAATGAATAAACAAAATTTTTCCTCCTGGCATGGATTCTGCCTATCTTTTTGTTCAAGCTATTCGAAATCAATCGGGAGGAAGGTCCATGGGACTTTTTACACGTTTTCGCGATATTGTCAGTTCGAACATCAACGCCATGCTGGACCGGGCCGAGGATCCGGAAAAGATGATCAAGCTCATGATCCGGGAGATGGAGGACACGCTGGTCGAAATCAAGGCGGCCTGCGCCGGCGCCATGGCGGAAAAGAAAAAGGTCCTGCGGCGCCTCGAAGAGGTCCGTGAAAGGGCCGGCCTTTGGGAGGAAAGAGCACGGTTGGCCGTGGCCAAAGGACGTGACGACCTGGCGCGCGAAGCCTTGGTCGAGAAACGCCGGTTCACGTCCATGGTGGAAAAACATGAGGCCGATCTCATCGAGCACGACGGATTGATCAATCAGTACCAGGATGATATCCAGCAACTTGAGGATAAGCTCCACAAGGCCCGCGAGAAACAGCGCATATTGGTGCAGCGGCACATCCATGCCACCCGTGCCCGCCAGGCCCGGGAGGAAATCCGCCGGGCCGACAATTACGCCAGCATCGCCAAATTCGACGAACTGGAGCAGCGCATCGAACGGATGGAGGCGGAGGCCGATCTGGTGAACTTCGGTCGCCAGCCCAATCTCGACGAGGCCTTCGACGATCTGCGGACCGATGACGACATCGAACGGGAACTGGCGGCCATCAAGGCTTCGCGAAACCGTGACGCCGGCGCCGCTTCCGACCGTCAGGCCCCGGGAAAGACCGAGCCATGACCGCCGTATGGATTCTGATCACGATTTTCGGCAGCATCATTCTCCTGTTGGCCACCGTCTGCGGCACCATTCTGGTGGCCATGAAGCTGCGCCACGGCAGCCTGTCGGTCAAAAGCCGTGAGGCCCAGGCCGAGGAGGCGGCCACCATTCAGGAAATCTACCAGGGATTGACCCAGATGGAAAAGCGGGTGGAGTCGCTGGAGACGCTCCTGATGGAACACCAAAGAAGGGAAGCAACGCATAATGATTAAGGATACCCAACGAATGCGGCGCGGGCTTTATCGATCCCGCCAGGGGGCTTTCCTCGGCGTCTGCCGCGGCTTGGCCGAGTATTTCGACCTGAGCGTGACCTGGATCCGGGTGTTCATGATCCTCGTTTTGCTGGCGACCGGCATCTGGCCGATTCTGGGCGTCTACCTGGTGGCGGCCCTGATCATGAAACCCGAGCCGTTGCGCCCCTTCCAGACGGCTGACGAAAGGGAATTCTACGACAGCTACACCACCTCGCGTGAAAGCGCCGCCCAACGGATCAAGCGTCGTTATGGCAGTCTCGAGCGGCGCATCCGCCGCCTTGAGGACACGGTAACCTCCCGTGAATACGACTGGCACCGCCGGATGAATTCCTGAATGCCGATCGGCACCGCCTTTGCGCTTGACTCCGGGCGTTGACTCCTTCATCCTGTCCCTGCCGGTCGAAACCGTCTTGATACTTTCATCGGAGGGTATGGTGAAATTCTTGTGTCCTCGGGCGCTCCCGCTCCTTGGATTTCAATTCTTGCCTGCGCCGGGGGGCGGCCTTGCGGCCACCACCGACACTACGCGCCAGCCCGTGTTTGCCGGTCGTTTCTGCTGCCAAGCTCTTTATCGCCTCCATCGTCTGCTGACCGGTCACGACGCCCGGGATCTCAAGGCGGGGCACTGTGAATGCTGCCAGAACGCTGTTCCGGGGCGCCGGGATGCCTGATACGGCCGCCGCCCAAGATATTCACCAGCGTCTCCTGCGCTTTGTCAGCCGCGCCAACTGGGTGGTGTTCATCCTGTTTCTGATGGTAAGCCCCTACGTTCCGCTGGAGGGGTTTACGATGGGGGTGGTCTGCGGCGGGCTGCTGGTGACCCTTAATTTCCATCTGGCCTACCGTTCGCTGCGGCGTTCCTTCCACGGCGGCCGGCCGCCGGCCTTCCCGGTGGTGATGGCCAAACACTACCTGCGATTCCTGTCGACCGGTGTGATTATCTTCCTCTTGATCCGCAACGGCATCGGCAACCCGTTGGGTTTGCTGCTGGGCCTGTCGGTGGTGGTGGTCAGCCTGCTGACCGCTTCGGCCTTGGAGGCCTGGCGTTCCTGGCGCAGCGCATAGAACCCGGGCGTACCGTTGGGGGACGATTGAACGCTGGGGCGAGGGGACACAAGTGGAGCGCATACGAGCCGCCTTGACGCCGGCGTTCAGAGGCGCTTAAGGCTCTCCCCCGGCCTGGCCGGCGCGCCGGGCGGCTCCTGCAAAGGCCGTTTATCTTCAGGGCAGGTCGTTGACCCAAGCCCCCCCGCTCATCCATTTCTGGTGCATTTTCTTCAGCTCGCCGCTGCCCTCGAGGGTCACCAGGAAATTCTGCATCCAATTGATCAGCAGGGTATCTTCCTGCAGGGCAATGCCCAGCGGTTCATAGGTGAGGGGGGACTGCCCGGCGGCCAGCCCCTTGTCCTGGTAGCGAAAGGATGTCAGGGCGCAATACGGGTAATCCGCCACCAGGACGTCCACCTTGCCGGCCAGGATCAGTTTGATGGCCTCGTCGTAGGAATCGGTGGGGATCAGCTGGGCTTTAGGCATGAGTTCTTCGGCAAATGCCAGGCTGGTGGAATATTTCAGAGCGGCCACGGTTACCGTGGGGGCGTTCAATCCCTCTCCCGATTTCAGCGCGGCATAGCGCTCGGCCTGGGCCAGGAGCCCTTTACCGGAAACGAAATAGGGACCAACGAAGGCAACCTGCCTATTCCGAGCGGCGGTCGCTGTCATTCCCGATACCACGACGTCGATCCGGCCGCTGACCAGAGCCGGCAGAAGATCGGCAAACGCCAGAGTCCTGAATTCCAGTTCGACCCCCAGGGCGTCGGCCATGGCCCGAGCCAGGTCGACATCGAGTCCGATGAGTTCACCCTGCTTGGTCGTGGCGTTCATGGGCGGCTGCTGGCCGGTCAGGCCCACCACCAGTTTGCCCTCTTTGACAATGCGGTCCATTACCGGACCGGCCGCCGCCACAGGGATGAAAATGAAAAAAACCAACGAAACCATCAGAAGGACGCGCGTTGCTTGTTTTTGCATTTTTTTCTCTCAAGATTGGGGGTGGGGTATGGTAAGGGCGCTTGCACTCACCATAAAAAAAGTCGGGTCATTGCCAAGGGCGAACCCGATCCGGGGCGAATCGGGCGGGTCTGTTGCGGTCCGACCGCCGTCCAGGCCGGGCCGCGCCGCCAAAAGGCCGGTCGGCATTCTGCCCGTTTGCCGGCGCGGAACGCCGCGTTCGTATCGCCTGGTAAAGGATCGTCGGGTCAGGTTGGACAATCCCAAAAGGCGCCTACAAGGGCTCGAAGGAAAACTTCTGCCCACCCACGGACAGTTCACCCATCAGACCACCCACGGAGTGGATGAACACGGCCATACCATTGCGATACTCGGTTTCGGCCTGCGCGGCGGTCTTGGGTCCGGCCGTGGCCCCGGCCGTGCTGCCCCCGGTGCCCGCCTGGGCCTGAGCCCCGGCCGTAATGATCACGGCCTGGGCCGTGGCATCAAACTCGAAACCGCCGCTGGTAAAATCGTCATAAGCCCGCTGATCCTGGAAGAAAATGATTTGGCGGAAAGCCTTGCCGCCCAGCTGGAGCCCGAAAGAGCCTTCGAAGACCTTGGACCGACCGGTGAGCTTTGCCTCACGATAGACCTGCCCTTTACCGTAGGCGCCCCCCACGATGAAACCGGCCTTGCCGATGGTCGGGAAAACGGCGTAGCCGTAAGCATTGTCAAAAAACGAAGCGACCGCCGGTGATGCCTTGAAAACGGCTATCGTATGCGCATAGTCATCGGCCTGGGCCGCGGCGATGAATACGCCTGCAGTGAGGGCCAGGCTGCAAGCAAGACCAATGGCTTTTTTGTACATGTTGACAACCTCCAAGTTTATAGGGTGAGTATCCGTCCGGTCCGTCCGGTAGTGTGGATAACCGAACAGCGATCGGGATGCTGAAGAAAATGCTATAGCTTATGAGATCTGGCCGGTGAAATGCAAGACCCACCCGCGGCGAACATCGGATATCGCCGCGCTCGGAGACTCTCCCCTCATGGGCCTCGAGGCGCTCGAGGCGCCGCGACCGCTGCCGCTGTCGTACCGGCCATCAGGGCCTTGCGGCGGCGGGGTCGAAAAAGGGCCACCGCCAACACGGGCACCAGCAGCACGACCAGGGCCACGGTAATCATCAGATGACCCAACGCGGCATACGCTCCGCGTTCGATCACGAAGAGCTGGTTCAGGTAGCGGGTGCCCAGATGGCTGGCTGAAAGGGCCAGGTTGGTGAAGGCCGCCATGACGGCAAAATAAGTGGCTTTCTGGTCGGCGGGCGCCTCTTTGGCAATCCAGGCCAGCATGGGAATCATGGCCACCTGCCCCATGGGGGCATCGGCCATGGTGTCGATGATGGCGATGGTGCGCGCCCCGAAGCCCAGGTGAGCCTCCGTCCACTCGTGCAGCCCGTAGAACATGCCAATGAAGGGCAGCATCATGAAGGCGCTGTAGACGGCCAGAAAAACCACGATGTGGGGTAGCGAACGGCGCCCCATCCACCCCCTGAGAACCAGCATGCCGGCAATCGTCAGCAGGGCCGATATCTTCCGCAACGTCCCGAAAAAGGCTTCATCAAAACCGAGCACGTCGATCTGCCACCAGCCGGCCCCGGCACCGGGCGTGGGCATGGCCCGGAAGATGAAAATAATCATGGCAATGGCGATGATTTCACGTCGCTTCTCGGAGGCCAGGGACCCCAGCACCTGACGCATCAGGTAGGCGATAATTCCCAGGGAGCCGACAAATATAATCTCCTCCTTGCCCGCCAGGGAGGAAAGGCCGATAGCCAGCGAGATGGCCACGAAGGCCGCACTGCCCCAGAGGATCTGGGGATTGACCTTGGCGTCCGGCCGGGATGGCTGTGCGCCACCGGCAAATGTCTTCACGGGGCTGGCGGAGGTCTTCAGCCAGGCGGCCAGCACGACGCCGGTGACGGAAATCAGCGGAATGACCAAAGCGACCCGGTACATGGTTGCATAGGAGAGGACCGTGGCCAGCCAACCCCCGGCGCCCGCCACCAGGGCGCTGCCCCCGATGATGGCGACGCGTCCCAGGGTCTGCATGGTGACGTGCATCTGCTGCAATCGCTCCGGAGGGATGGGCGTTCCATCGTTTTCCCAGGTGGGGACGGCCTCGACGGTCATGGCGTCCGCCACCACGTCCTGCAGCACGTAGCCCACCGGGGACAGCATGACCGCGATCACGTACCAGGTATCGGCCGGAAGGAGAGCGGTCATCTGGTCGGTGTGGCCGGTCAAACCCACCATGATCAGCAGGCTGGCCGCCATGAGGGTCGCCCCCAAATAGACAAAGCCGGCCTTCCAGCGCCAGAAGAGATCGACCAGGTGGCCGACGGGCATCTTAAGCGCCCAGGGCAGGCCTGCCCAGAACCCCAACCCGGCCAGAAAGGCGGCACTCAGTCCGAGCTGCTCCTTAACGAAGAAGGATTCGATACTGGCGGTGAATCCGGATACGCCGGCGGCAAAATAGCCCATCAGGGGCGGTAGATAGCTCCAGCGCATCTCCTGGAACAGCCCCAGGATGTCCCGCCGGAACCAGCGCCCCATCCGGGGCCAGATCGTGGGGGCCTGCTTGGGGGATGTGGTCATGGCGCTTTTTCCGATTGCATCTGGTTCTCGCTTGATAGGAAGATCTCAATCCATCCGGAGATGATGCCGCACCGTACAAATGGCCGGTCTGCATGTGGCCTCACCCTATCTTAGGTTCCGGCCGCGGTCGCCTTCGCCACAGGCGCGGTTGAGACGGGCTTTAGCGGCTTGGTTCCGCCTTGCGCCCGCAATGTTCGACGGGTGTCGCGGCGTTATACCCCACCGGACTGGACACGGTAGCCCGCATCCGTCCGGGGGGAATCACCGCGGAGCGGCATCAACCCAGCGGGATGACCTTCAGCCCGGCCGGGCCGCGTTTGACCAGCAGGTTGAGATCCGCCCCCTTCTTTTTGTTCGTGACGCGGTTGGTGAAGTCCCGGGCCGAGTCGATGGCCTGGCGATCGACTTCGATGATCACGTCGCCTTCCCGCAGACCGGCCTTGTCGGCGGTGCTGCCGGGTTTGACCCCGATGACCACGGCGCCGCCCTCATGTTCGATATTCAACTGGCGGGCCAATTTGGGCGTCAGGTCCGAAACCTGGATACCGTAATCATCTTGGCTTTCGGATGTCGGTTGTTCATTTTGGGCCAGGGTCAGGGGGCGCCGTCCCACCTTGAGGGAAACGGTCTTGGACGCGCTGTCCCGCAGCAGGACCACGTCGACCTCGGCATTCACCGTCAGCCCGGCGGCCTTGGCGGTCAGTTCACGGCTGGAGCCCACTGGGGTGCCGTCGATGGCTGTAATGATGTCCATGGCCCGGATGCCGGCCTCGTCGGCCGGATCGCCGGGCACGACCTGGGTCACCAGGACGCCCTGCCCATTCTCGACGCCGTAGTAGGTTGCAAGATCGCCCTTCAGGTCCTGAATGGTGACCCCCAGCCACCCGCGGGTGACTTCGCCCTCCGCTTTAAGCTGGGAGATGATGCCGTTGGCCATATCGATCGGGATAGCGAAGCCGATGCCCTGTCCGCTGGGGATAATGGCGGTATTGATACCCACGACCTCCCCTTGCAGGTTGAGCAGCGGTCCACCGCTGTTGCCGGGATTGATGGAGGCGTCGGTCTGGATGTAATCGTCGTAAGGGCCCGAACCGATCACCCGGCCCTTGGCGCTGACGATACCGGCCGTCACGGTGTGTTCCAGGCCGAACGGGTTGCCGATGGCGACCACCCATTCACCCACCGCCAAGTCTGCAGAGGTGCCCAGAGGGACGGCCGGCAGATCCCGGTCGGAGGCCACCTTGATCAGGGCCAGGTCGGTCTGGGGATCGCGGCCGATGACGGTGGCCTCAAACGCGCGCTCGTCCTGGAGCACGACCTTGATGCGATCGGCACCATCGACGACATGATTGTTGGTGACGATATGGCCATCAGGATCGATGATGAAGCCGGTGCCCACACCGGACGGTCGGGGCGGACGGGACCGCCGGTCGCCGGAGGGCGGCCCGAAAAAATCGCGGAAACGCCGATCCAAACCGCCGGGTCCTTGCCTGAAAGGCTGCATCGCCGGCCGGGTGGTTTTCTCCACCTGAATGTTGACCACCGCCGGACCGACCCTGTCAGCCAGAGCGGCGAAGTTCTGGGGAAGCATCTCGATCCCCGCATCGTGCGGCGCGGCCGTGGCGCCCGTGGAACCGAAAGCGAGAATGATGCCGCAAAGCATCATGGCAAGGAATGGCTTTTCAAAACGGGAACGATGAATCATGGCTGACGACCTCCTCATGTAAACAAAGTTAGACGATGGGTTCGCGCTTTGACCGGGACCCGGTCGTTATCATGATTTAGAGGTATAGAACGTTGAGATCACCACAAGATGACGACTAGATCACCAAAAAATTAATTTGTATTGGCCCCGCTTGTTGCCCCTGTTGAACTGATCGGCTTTCTACCAACCAGAATTACAGGCCTTTCGCATTAGTGATCAGGCCCGATGCCGGTTTTATCATGCGGACGCTTCTTGGCGGGGCTTGCCCGGGTTGCGGATGCCTCAGGGCGGCTGGGGTTCACACCGGACTGAAGAATAGCTTCGCGGAGGCCCATTGCTGGGGCTTGCATCGGGAAGTGGCCATTGAATTGTGTTCTTCGGGGGATCTTTGGCTGGCGCTCTTCGGCACAGGACCGGGGGTCAGCAGGTGCCTTAGGGCGAGATACAGCTTGGATTCATTCCCGCTGACCCGGCGGCCCGATCACGATCGGGTGGCCCCAGCCGAAGCCTTGCCGGCGGGCGATCCGGGTGGCGGCCCCGGATCTGGCCGGGGTGCGTCGGTCGTACTAGAGCTGATTCAGGCAGCGGATCTCGACGTCATCCATTTCGCCCATGGTCCGCTTGTAGATGGCGTTGAGGTTTTCGATCTCGCGGCGCAGTCGATCCCGGTCTGCGGCGGGCAGCGTGGTGGCCTCCAGTGTCTGGCGTCTGAACGCCAGTTCACGCTCGAGAGTCGCCAGGTGCTGATCGAAGACATAGAGTTCGGCGCGGCAGCCAGCCAGGCGCATTCCCCGGGCGCGTCCGGCCAGAAAGCTCTTTTCCGTGTCGAGGGGGCAGACGTGATGGTACACCCTGCCGCCTCGTCCGACCTGAAAGCCGCTGCTGTCCGTACAATAGATCGTCAGCCCCTCCCGGCGGCCCGCCGCGTAGGCCTCGCGATCCGGGGGGGTGTCCGCTTCACGGCAAGCGGCGCGGTAGCTTTCGAATACCGATACGGGGGCGCCGACCCGTCCATCGCGATGACCGAGGCTGAACCATTCGGTCGTCTGGCAGTCTTCGATGGACGAATGGGCGCAGGCGGCAAGTGATCCGACCAGGGCGACGCAAAGTAAGAAGCGTATGGTGCGCATGGCGAGCATGTCCCTCCGGGGTTTGCAATCGAGCGGCGCGGGGGCGACTGCTGTTTGCTGTTATCATATTGCGTAGCGGAACAACAGACCGCCCGCATGAACGGTGGCGATCCAAGGTTGTGCTTGCCAAATCATCCGGAACCGTTGTAGATACTAGACGCTCATCCCCGGCAACGCGGGGCCGGTAAAGCCTGCCCGTCGACAACCCCGGCAGCACGGGCTCGGTGGTGGCGATGCGCATGACCGTGTCGTGTTGGCGTATTGGACCGGCATCAGGCCCCCGATCGCTTTCCTTTCTGGCGGCCCCAACGTTTCAGGGCGGCGCGGATTCGACACCGACGATGTGAAAGGCGTTTTTTGGCAACCACTGAACCGCAAATCGCCATTGGCATCCTGAACGGCTACCCGCGCGCCAGTCGCGACAGTTTCGACCGGAGCGGGGTCGGGCACCCTCATGACCTCTTCAAGGATTTTCTGGGGCGCTACCTGCCGCGTGCCGCGGTGGAGGTCTGCTTTGTGGCCGACCGGGATCAGCCGCTGCCCGCCGAAACGGCGCTCCGGTCATACAGCGGGTTCATCTGGACGGGTTCCGATCTGACCATCTACGACCGCGCGGATCGGCGGGTGGCGCGCCAGATCGCGTTGGCGCAGGCCATTTTCGCCAGCGGCGTGCCCATGTTCGGCAGTTGCTGGGGGGTGCAGATGGCGGCCGTGGCCGCGGGCGGCGAGGTGGCCCAAAACCCCAAGGGACGCGAATGGGGGATCGCCCGCGACATCACCCTGACCGCCGATGGCCGCCGATCGCCGCTGATGGCCGGCAAGCCGGAGCGCTTCGACGGGTTCATCATGCACCTGGACGAGGTGACGCGACTGCCGGCGGGCGCCCGGCTGCTGGCCGTGAACGCCCATACACGGGTGCAGGCGCTGGAGGTCCGCCAGGGGGCGGGCGTTTTCTGGGCCACCCAGTACCATCCCGAATACAACCTGGACGAAATGGGACGCCTGATTGCGGCCCGGGCCGGGCCTTTGGTGGCGGAAGGTTTCTTTGAGGTGGAAAAGGACGTGCAGGGATATGCCGAGCAGATGATGACGCTGCACCGCGAGCCTCGGGCAGACGGTCTGCGCGCCGCTCTCGGTGTGGATGAAACGATTCTGGATCCGGTGCTGCGCGAACAGGAACTGCGCAACTGGATCGACCACCTGGTGCTTCCCCGGGCCGGTTGAGAATCGCGTTGCGCGTGGGGGTCGCGGTCCGTCCGCCGAAACGCATCTTTTTCAACTACGGGTTAACGCGCCCCAAACATATGGCCGGCATAAGTGCCCGCTGGGCCTCGCGTCGCCGCCACGGCGGCGCCGGTACATTTGTTTTTCCTCCCAAGCAACCCCATGAAAGGAGACGCACGATGAAACATCGCAATTGGATGGCGGCGATCGTCGCCGTGGCATTGTTGCTGGCCGTGAGCCTGCCGGCCGCCGCGGAAACTTTGGAACTGCTGACCTGGAAAGGATATGCGCCCGCCGAATTGGTCGACAAATTCCAGAAGGAAACCGGCATCACGGTCAAGCCGACTTACACCAATAACGAGGAGATGATCGCCAAGCTGCGCGCCACCCGCGGGGCCGGCTTCGATCTGGCTCAGCCCAGCCAGGACCGCATATCCTCGGTGCAGGCCAAGTTTAAACTTTACCAGCCGCTGGACTACGGCCAGATCGAATCGGACCAAATCATCGCCTCCATGCTCGAAGCGGTCAAGGTGAATACGCTGGTAGATGGCCAAAGCTACGCCGTGCCGCTTGTATACGGGACCTCCGGGCTGATCGTCAACCGCAAGATGGCGCCGGATGCCGCTGACTACACGGACCTGCTCGATGCGAAGTACAACGGCCGCGTCAGCTATCGCCTCAAACGCCCCACGCTCATCGCGATGGCCTTCGCAACCGGCAGCGACCCCTTTGCCCTCTACGGCGATGCCAAGGCCTACGAGGCACTCATGCAGGACGTGGGTCAGAAGCTGATCGCCGCCAAGCCCGTCGTCAAAACTTACTGGACCAACGGGGACGCCCTGCTGCAGAGCATGCGCTCCGGCGAAGTCCACCTGGCCATGGCCTGGGACAACGGCGGGTGGAAACTCAACGCCGAAAACCCGGATATCGACTTCGTGACGCCCAAGAGCGGGGCCCTGGGCTGGATCGACACCTTTGCCATCCCGGCCAAGGCCAAGAACACGGCGGCGGCCTATAAATGGATCAATTTCATGTTGCGGCCCGAAAACGCCGCCGTCTTTACGAACATGGAGAAATACGGTACGGCCTCCAAGGGCGCCATCCAATTGTGCGATCCGGCGGTACGCGCCAATTTCGAGCGCAGCTTCTCGGCCGCCGACATCGACAACATCAAGTGGTATCCGCCGGTGCCGGCCAAACTCGAGCAGATCGAAGGCATGATCCTCGACAAGGTCAAAGCCGCGAACTAGGCTTCAGGCATCGATGAATCGACACGAACGAAACCGCAACCCATAGGCAGCGGCCGGCCCGGGGACGTCCGGGCCG
>JAAUYD010153991.1_pt1 | contig 13306 bp, 13 predicted proteins | sample 7278101 | NCBI WGS metagenome assembly JAAUYD01 (sample SAMN14350128, study PRJNA611818) | marine sediment metagenome | isolation source: surface marine sediment (0.6m) | place: French Polynesia: Moorea | collected 2018-08
GCTACAGCTTCTTGTTGCTGAGTTAAACTATGTTCTAAAGACTGTTTCTCTTCTGTAATAGTTTTTATCTGTTTTTGTAGTTCTTTTTCTAAACTATTTTTTTCCTGAGAGAGACTGTCTAGTTGCTTCTCTAAGGATGCTACAGCTTCTTGTTGCTGAGTTAAACTATGTTCTAAAGACTGTTTCTCTTCTGTAATAGTTTTTATCTGCTGTTGCAGTTCTTTTTCTAAACTATTTTTTTCCTGAGAGAGACTGTCTAGTTGCTTCTCTAAGGATGCTACAGTTTCTTGTTGCTGAATTAAACTATGTTCTAATTCTTCTCGTTTAGCTATTACTATTTTTAACTCTTGGTTTAAAGAATCATTGTTTTGAGTCGCTTCTTGTAGCTGAATAGTGGTTTGATTTTGCTGTTTTCTGAGAGTTGCTAATTGTTGCTCAAGATTAGATAAATCTTTTTTATAAGTTGCTTCTAACTGTTCTTTTTGTTGCTGTAAAGATTGATTGGTTTGTTGAGCTACAGTAACTTTATCTTGTTCCTGTTTAACCGTCTTGGATAAATGATTTTTCTCTTCATCTAATTGGCTGATATTCCCTTGCAATACCGTTACTTGTTGCTTTATATCAGTATAATCTTGTTGTAAATGATGGTTTTTTTGGGTCAACTCTCGATTAATACCATCAAGATGCTGCAATGTTTCTCTGAGATTTTCTTTTTCTTGGGTTAACTCTTTTTGTTGAGCTAATAAAGTTGCTTCTCGTTTTAAACGACTGTTACGAAGCTGTTGATAATTGATGCCAGAAGCAACTAACACAAGCATTAATGTAGCAATTTCATAAGCCAGTGGGTTAATCATATTATGTCTCCTACTAAAAAAATAGCAACTAGCCAGTTCCAGTGTCGAGCGTTTGTAGCGTCCTAGCTGCAATCAAGACTGTCCCATCTTTCTATTTATATCAGGCTGCGATCGCCTTCTTTGACAAATCTTCTTAAACCTTACAAATCTTAATGTCACATCGACTAATACCATGTATAGCTAGTTTTGTCAAATTTACTTTTTGATGCGTTAATTTTCTTTATATTTTTTTGTTATCAAGGTAAGTTTACTTATCAATTTTTCCTGACATTTTTGCAGTACATTGACGCTTTTATGGGACTTGTAAGCTTATTTTGTTAAAAAGCACATAAAACACCATTATGATTTTCGTTTTTTATCATAACACAGACTTGTAAAGGCTTCATTTCGTCATTTTTATGATAAAAATTCTCAATAAAATTTAACATTTTATTAATTATCAAGGAATGTAAACTATAAATTTTAAAATAAATTTAGATTATAAATAAATTTTACTTATCAATTAGTGAAAATTTTAGCCACTTGCTGTACTTAAGGAGGGTAAGAAACTGACAAGAGAGGGAAAGATAATGATTAACATTAACACTAGAAGTTGTAGCAAAATAAAAGGAATAGCACCGCGATAAATTTCTTCTGTTTTTAGCTCTGGTGGGGCTACTCCTCTGAGGTAAAACAGAGCAAACCCAAAGGGAGGAGTTAAGAAAGATGTTTGTAAATTAGCAGCTAAAATAACACCGTACCACATCAAATCTATACCTAATGTTTCAGCAACTGGTTTAAAAATCGGAATGACAATAAAGGCAATTTCAAAAAAGTCAATAAAAAATCCTAAGACGAACACAGTTAACATACTTACAGCCAAGAAACCATATTTTCCCCCTGGAAGTGTGGTTAAAATTTCTAACATGAAGTGATCCCCATTTACTCCCCGAAATACTAGACTAAAAGCAGTTGATCCAAAGAGGATAAAAATCACCATTGTACTAATACGTAACGTTGCATCGCAAACTTGTTTTAACGTTACCCAATTTAACTCCTTATTAAACCCAGCTAAAATGATGGTTCCTAAAGCACCTACTGCACCAGCTTCTGTGGGAGTAGCAATGCCAAAAAAAATACTTCCCAAGACTAATAAAATCAGTAATAACGGCGGAAGCATGGCTTGAGATACCTGTTTTATTAATGCTTTCTTGCTAATATTTCGTTCTTCTGGAGGTAAAGCTGGAGCTACATCTGGGCGAATTACAGAGACAATAATCACATGAATTGCGAAGACACTGGCCATCATTAATCCTGGAATAATTGAGCCAATAAATAAGCTACCCACAGGAATCCCCAATTGATCTGCTAATACTACCAAAACAATACTCGGAGGGATTAATTGTCCCAAAGTTCCTGATGCAACAATAGCTCCTGATGCCAATTCTTTGTTATAATTATAACGCAACATAATAGGCAAAGAAATTAAACCCATTGCCACCACAGTTGCTGCCACTACTCCTGTCGTTGCTGCTAATAATGCTCCTACAATAACCACTGCTAAAGCAAGTCCACCACGCAACTTACCAAATAAAATACCCATTGTTAATAGTAATTTTTCGGCAATACCTGTCTTTTCTAACATCGATCCCAAAAAGATAAAATAGGGAATGGCTAGAAGGGTATAATTTCCCATGATGCCAAAAATTCGACTAGGTAAAGCACTTAAAAAAACGGGGTCAAATGCTCCTAAAATAACCCCAATAAAGGCAAAAATAATAGAAACCCCACCTAAAGAAAAAGCAACAGGATAACCAAAAGAAAGTAAAATTAATGCCGTAATAAACATTAAAGGGCCTAACCAATCATACGTTAGGATCATGATGTTCCTCCTGCGGTATTAAGTGACCGGTAAATATAGCCCAATTTTTAACAGCTTCAGCTAATCCTTGAAAAATCAGTAAGATGTAACTAACAATAATCATGGACTTAATAGGATAACGGGGAAGTCCCCCAGGATCAGGAGACATTTCTAAAATCTTCCAAGAATTAATAATATTACCCCAAGAATAATAAATTATCATTAAACAAAAGGGGATTAAAAAGATAAAAACACCGATAAAATTTGCTAAAGCTTTTCGTTTTGGCGGCCAATCTTTATAGAAAAGATCCACTCTAACATGTTCATCATGTTTCAGAGTATAAGCAGCCCCTAAAAGAAAGACAAGATCAAACAAATACCATTGCACTTCAATTAAGGCATTAGAGGTTAAATTCTGTCCAATAAATCTGCCTACATATCGTCCCACTACATTCCAAACCCCTACCAAAATCATGAGGAGAACTAACCAATAAGTTAACCTTCCTATCCATTCGTTGATAGTATCGATAATTTTGGCAATATTAAGTAGTTTTTCCAAGGGGCGACCTCGATTTCAACTCATGAGTAATATAATATAGCAGCACAAGGGAAACCGTGACAAGTTTAGAATATTTTGATGGTTTTGATAACAATCTTATGGTCTTTTCAAATAGTTCACGCCAATGCTTCTGATAAATAGTCTGCGGTTGACTCAACTAAAGGAATTGTATTCTCGTATAACATTCGAGTCGGACCAATTAAGCCCACACTTCCCACAGGAATATTTCCTTGACAATAAGTAGCAGAAATTAAGCTACAGGGACGCATAGATTCTAAAGGATTTTCTGTGCCAATTTTCAGGGTAACTCGTCGATTTGATAATTCAGAGTCAGGAATCTCTAAAATTAAAGGTAACAGTTTATCTTGTTCTTCTTCGAGTAAATGTAGCAACATTTGAACTTGTTGTAACTGAGAAAATTCAGGTTGTCGTAATACTTCTGAGACACCATGAATCATCATTTGAGTGGAAATAGAAGATTTTAAATAACTCTTTAATTGCTTGAGTAAAATTTTCAAAAAATCTGCATAGTTGATGAATTCTTGATCTATTTTTTCCCAATCTAAATTGTTCAATTCCAATAAAGATTTACCTTTTAATTTACTGTTTAAAAAATTGGAAAGGATGTGTAATTCTTCCTCTAACCAATCTTGATCTTCTTCGTTGTCTCTGACTAAAGTAGCGGGAATATCGACTAAAATTGATTGAGTTTGATAACTATCCGTCACCACAAGTAACATTGCTTGTTTTGAGGAAACAGGTATTAGTTGAAGATGACGTAATTGATGAAGAGAGGTCTGGGGTAAAGTAATTAAAGCAATATAACCACTTAAGTTGGCTAAAATTTGGGTTGCTCTTTGTAAAGCTGTTTCAAAATTATAGGTTTTTTGTTTTAATTGTTGACTAAGATTTTGTTGAATTTGTTTAGCACTTTTTTGATTAGGAGTCATCAAATTATCGACATAAATCCGATAACCAAAATCAGAAGGTATACGACCGGCTGAGGTATGGGGTTGATATAAAAAACCTGCTTTTTCCAGTTTTCCTAAAGTGTTACGAATGGTCGCTGAACTAACACTAAAATCATATTCTGTCACCAAAGTTTTTGAGCCAACCGGTTCTGCTGTGGCAATATAATGTTGGACTGTAGCCCGTAAAATGTCTTGATGACGTTGATTTAATAAAGTGGTAACTTTCATAATGATCCCAGGAGTCAATCTAAGACTTGATAAAATGGTTGTTAATATTAAAGCAGTTTTTCGTCCTTAATATTGAGGCATATTAGCATCAACTCTGGCAGCATAAGCTGCAATACCTCCCGTTATATTTTTAACATTTGTAAAACCGTTGTTGAGTAACCAAAGACACATTTGTGCCGATCGCATTCCATGATGACACAGGACAAAAGTTTCTTTATGGGGATCAAAACGCTGAGAAATCTCTGAAGACCATTGTTCAAATTGACTGAGAGACAGCACTTCAAATCCTTCGATATAAGCGATCGCTACTTCTTCGGGTTCTCTTACATCGATTAATTGTAACTCATCAAGGTCTTGGGCTAACCGTTTAGCTAGTTTCTCGACGCTAATGACAGGAGGGGATTGAAATGAATTCATTAGGCTATTGAAAAGTGAGTAGATTTTAAGTACAGATTAACAGATTCTTAAAGAAATTTCTGTACTTGCTAATCAGAGAAAAGGGGAAAGAAAAGAGCTAAAACCGACTAATTTATGATCGCTTGGGCTAAAGATGTTAGTTTGCTGAGAATTTATGGGAATAATAACCCCGTAGTCTAAACCCTGGCCATATTGAGTGCAATCTGAAAAACCATGTCCTTTAATCCTATAGCAGTACAAAGAAAGATTATGACATTACTGTAAGGTGGGCAATGTCCACCCATACAAGGTTTTGCAATTTTATAAATGTCCTAACCATAATGCGTAATGCTATATCAAGTGCCTTGATGGCCACTCCAATCTACTCATACTGAATCCAATCCTAACTGATGCTTAATCTGTGACTCCAGAGGAGAAACCCCCATGAATAAAAACACTGATACTCCTATGACATCTCTCTCTGTCGACTCTCATCAGGACGTTCCTTGGTGGAATCGTTCTGTTATAGGGGAAGATAGTCTTGTAGAAGACTTACTGGGAAAGTTTAGTAAACCAGAAGTTTCAGAAAGTGCGCTATTTTTGCATAATCGGGAGATGACTGATCTACGAGTCTTTGCTAAAACTGCTGAAGCCATTGACAATGAAAAGTTTGGACAACAAGAGTTCTTAGTCTTTGTCAAAATGAAGTATCTACTGCGTCACGGAATTAATGAGTATCGAGGACTGTATGAGAGTTTACAACTGCTAAAAGTAGCCATCGAAGCTAAAGATTGTTTTATCTCTATTGACCAAGCCGAATTGCGCTATCGTGGTATAAAACAACAAGCGTTCTATAAGTTTGTAGAAAGTTTATTATCCGATCATGAAGATAAAGCAGCGTTCCGTGAACAAATTCAGATGAGATTAGCTGATATTCTCCCCCAAATTAAAACAGAAGAGGGAAAAACTGCGCTACAAAGCTACGCTAAATATCTCGATCAATTATCAGATAATGAATTAGGATTAAAATTATTGTCCCGTTTCAAAGCTTATCAACTGGGTGACTATTCTATTTTGCGGATTATCTCTGAGATGATTCAAAGTTTAGGAAAACGGGATTTATTAGACTTCAAAGGGTTAGTCTCGTTGGTGAGGGTAAATTATAGTGTCTTTGAAAAATTACAAGATATTATTGGACTTTCTCAAAGCCAAAGTACCCCTGAAACCTATGGGTTAATGATTCAGTATATTGCTTTATCCAATCGACATAGCATTTCTCATCTGAAGTTTGATGACTTAATGAAAGTGATGAAAAAATGGTATAAACCTTACCAAGCTGTCATTGGTATTCGTCAAGAACATCCCCCCAGTGACTATAAGCAACCCCAAGCGTTTAAAGCAGCTATCCCCGGAGTTGAAATTTACCAAAAGTATAAAAAATGGTTGACAGATAAGAAAAGCGGTATGGTGTTTATTGATTTTGGCGATGAACACTAAATTTGACAGACCTAAGTGTATTATTTTACAATCATAGATTGTGTGTCTGATTCCTGCTCGGATCAGGTTATGACATCGCTAAAAGCACAAAGCATAACCATCAATGGTTCAAACTTTGGGCTACCTGTACGGCAACTAAACCAAGGACAAAATTATGAGCTACGCTATTATTGAGGCAGGGGGAAGCCAACTCCGTGTTGAACCTGGCCGTTTTTACGATCTGAATCGTCTTACTGCTAACGAAGATGGTTCCTATGTTATTGATAAGGTGTTATTGATTAACAATGACGATGAGATAACCATTGGACAGCCTTTTATAGAAGGAGCAACCGTAGAAGGAACCGTTCTTGAAGAACGACGGGGTCGTAAAGTTATTGTTTATAAAATGCGTCCCAAAAAGAAAACTCGTAAAAAACGAGGTCATCGTCAAGAATTAAGTCGTTTAATGATTAATTCCATTAGTCTTAATGGTTCTGTCATTGCAGATACGACCTCAGACACCCCAGAATAACGAAGTCAGAAGTCAGAAGTCAGAAGTCAGAAGTTGTTTTTGAGACAAAGATTTACGCTCCGTCTCAAAAACGATTCGCCTTCAAAGGCAGGGTTTTAGACCCAATTATTTTCGATAACCCTAAAATGGACTTAGATTACAAGAAAGGAAACAATTATGGCTCACAAGAAAGGAACAGGAAGCACCAGAAACGGACGGGACTCTAGAGCGCAGCGACTCGGAGTTAAACGCTATGGTGGACAAGTGGTAAAAGCCGGTAACATTCTCGTTCGTCAACGGGGAACCAAAGTTCACCCTGGAAACAATGTGGGACGGGGTAACGATGATACCCTCTTCGCTTTAATTGACGGGGTTGTTACCTTTGAGTATAAAACCAAAAGTCGTAGAAAGGTTAGCGTGTACCCTGTCGCTGCTGAGTAGCTTTAATTTATGGGGTAGGCAAATATTATAGCTTTCTGCTTTGCCTACCCTACGACTTGATCACTGATCAATAAAGTGCATCACCACATCAGCGATCGCGCTTAAAACAGGACTAAGAACGACCACCGAAGCAGCAGCAATGATAATGGTTCTAGCAGTTTGTCCTTGTTCTTTAACTAACTGGAAAAACCTTTCATCCCATCGTTTGACTTCATCTTCAATACGCTGATTTGTTTCTTTAATATCCCTATCCAATTGATCCAGTCTTGAATGAGTTAACTCAACTAAGGTCAAAATTCTCGTTAACTGTTCTTGTTCTGTCATGAGTTAAACGCCTATTACTAATATTTATTTTTCTAATATCCCCTGGTGGCCGCCAGAGGAGTGATCTTACGAGATATTAAGAAATGTCATAACCAAATAAATTAGCATTAACCTCGGTTAAAACAATATCCCCTAAACCATATTCAACCCAACGACGATCCACCATCGCTGCTACATCAGGATCGGATTCTAAGGGTTCTCCCCATTGGTGATCGGTTTCGGGGTACATTTTGGTTGTCGCATCTATTCCCATTCTTCCCCCTAAGCCAATTTTTTCGCTGGCAAAGTCGAGAGTATCAAAAGGGGTTTCTGGTAGGATGAAAACGTCCCGTGAAGGGTCAACTTTGGAACTAATGGCCCAAACTACTTGTCGTGGGTCACGAATATTAATTTCCTTATCGACTACGATCACAAATTTGGTATAAGTAAATTGAGGTAAGGCACTCCAAAAAGCTAAAGCGGCCCGTTTGGCTTGTCCAGGATAGGCCTTATCAATGGAAATAATAGCAGCTTTGTAGCTTAAAGCTTCCATAGGTAGGAAAAAATCTCTAATTTCCGAGACTTGTTGTCTTAAAATAGGGGTATAAATGCGGTTTAAGGCGATCGCCATCATTGCTTCTTCTTTGGGAGGACGACCACTAAAGGTGGTTAAATAAATAGGGTTGTTACGATGGGTCATGCAGTGGAAGCGGATCAAAGGAGAGTCTTCCACACCGCCATAATACCCCATATGATCCCCAAAAGGTCCGTCGGGTAAGACTTCTCCTGGGGTAATGGTTCCTTCTAGGATAAATTCTGCGTCTGCGGGTACGTCTAAATCTAGGGTTTTACATTTGGTTAAAGAGACTCCTGAACCACCATATAATCCCGCAAATAGCCATTCTGAGAGGTCTACGGGAATGGGGGTAGCTGCTGCCATAATAATGAGGGGATCAACCCCTAAAGCGATGGCAATTTCCAATTTTTTGCCGTTTTCTGCTGCTTTTCTCAGGTGTCTGGCCCCTCCTCTAACGGATAACCAGTGAACACTCATGGTGTTTTTTGATTGCAACTGAAGGCGATACACTCCTACGTTGGGGGTTCCAGTTTCGCAGTCTTTGGTAATAACTAATCCCAGGGTAATAATTTTCCCTGCATCTTTGGGATAGGGACGAATGAGGGGTAAGGTATTGAGATCGAGATCATCTCCTTCAATGACTACTTGTTGACAGGGAGGGAGGAAACTTTTGCCAGGTTTGGCTTTAACAACATCAAATAAAACCTTACCAAAATCAATAGCTTGAGAGACTTTTTTTGGGGGTTTCGGTTGTTGTAACATAGCGAGTTTTTCCCCCAAGGTTTCTAATTCTTGGGGGTGTTCCATATTCATGGCCCAGCATATCCTTTCAACGGTTCCCATCAAGTTAATGGCCACAGGAAATTTAGCCCCTTTGACATTTTCAAAGAGTAACCCTGGTCCTCCTGCTTGTAACATCCGATTGGAGATTTCTGCTATTTCTAAATCAGGATCGACTAAGCTGCTAATTCGTCGCAGTTGTCCCCGTTGTTCGAGTTGTTTAATAAATCCCCGTAAGTCTCTGGCCATGATTCAATAATCTGCTACAAAAAAAATATTTTAAACCTCGCCGTTAACGACGAGGTCTTATAAATTATAGATTATTTTTTCTTTAAAATCTTCTTGACTTGTTGCCATAATTGTGTTTTTATTCCTGTCTTCGTTTTAATTAATTCTGCATCCTCTGGTGCGGTTTCTCCGAGATAACGATAGTGTTTCCAAATATCCCAATAGGGACAACCTGGTTGAATTTTAATTCCTGCCCAATGTAAATAATGAAGGGGTTGATTATTGCTTGGATCAATTAATTGATAACCTTCTTGTTTAAAATGAGCGGTTCCTGCCCAATTTCCAGGGTTTTTATCGGGTTCATGGGCTAAGTTAAACCGTCGTTGAATATGTTTTAAAATCATATAATTAATAATGGGTTGATCGGAGGTTTTATAGGTAAAGTCAAAATAGTCAATATTCGCTGCACATTCTGCAAAGATTTGATAAATTTTTTCTTCGGACATTAATCCTTTTTTTGATGCCCAAAATCCGCCGTTAAACATATCCCTAAGTTCACTTGCAGTAAATACTTTATCTTCAATTATCTTTTGAGAAAAGACGTTACGAATTCCTGCTTTATGTTGATAATCATAACAAATAAAATCATAATCACTAAAATAATTCAAGTCATCTACAATTTTTTTAAAAACAACAATATCGGTGTCAATATATAAGAATTCATCGAATTCCCCAAACCAACAAGCTTGTTTGCGAAATTGATTAGGACGGGCAAAAAAATCTTCTCCAAAAATACTTTGTAATTTAACTGATAATCTTTCAATAAAGTCTAAATCTGGGTAAACTGTGACTCCAAAATCTTTATTTAATTTTTGAGCAATGACTTGATAATTATCATCGTATGGAATGAGAATAATCGGGGTATTTTTATCATAAAATCGAATACTTTTTAACAGGGCGATCGCTTGTTCAATAACTTTATCATTCGCCGTAATATAAATTCCACGGGTCATAATTTTTTCCTCTATTAATTAAATCCTAATTTGTCAAGAATTCGTTTTTTAAGATTCGGCTTTTGTTGATAATATACAGCTTTTTGGTTAAATTGAGGTAATTTTTCTGGATGATAATAATAACGATAATATAAGAAAATATCTCGATAAGGAAAATCAATATTTTCTCCTTCACAGAGCTTTCTAAAAATTTGTGAGGAGATACCAATATAATGAATATAGGTTAATCGATTACCTTTATCATAGAGAATATTATCTTTGTTTTCAAAATGAGAAGAAGTAACACAACATCCTGTTTTTTGCTCTTGAGGTAAGTTGAGAGCTAAATTATAAATAGAACAACCTGATCGCATCATCATATAGTTAATTATGGTTTGATCTGGTGCCATACAATATAAGATTTCTGCTTCTCCTTTTTCTAAGTAATTAATTAATTTATTTCGCTTTTCTTCAGAAAACAATTCTTTTTTTGAACCATAAAAACCTGAACAAAAAATTTCTTGTTTTAATCTTTGTTCTGCAAAAACTGCGGTTAATTTGCTTGAATTAACATCATAAACATGGGTTAAATCTTTATGCTGAAAATCATAAATAACGCAATCATTTTTCTCTAATTGAGCAAAAATAGAGTCTAAAGGACTCATTAAAATAGTATCAGCATCCATATAAATAAAACGATCAAAAGGTCCATCAAACGCACAATAACGGCGATGGGTTCCAAAGCGATGATAACCCTTACTTCCTGCTTTTTCCCATGTTTGACAGGCGGTAGGATGGGTATCCCAAACCGCTTTAGCAAAGCTATCCCATCGTTCTATTGAAACAGAATCACGATACAATGTTACTTGGGGACGAGAGCTAATTTCTGTTGCTAATTTATCTGTATTATCATCATAGGGATAAATACAAACGGGCATTGTTTTGCCATAAATGGCTTCAATACTGTTCAGTAAAGCCACAACTTGGTCGAAAACGTAATCATTGCCTAAAGTACAAATTCCATCCATGTTCAATAATCTTTAAACTGTTCAAAGTTTTTTGACAAAATCAGATAACCAATTCATTAAATTCAGTTCATGAAGAATAATTTGTCTTGCTTCAGCGATCGCCGATTTTGCTTCGTGCCAAGCATCCAAATTAGCCGTCACTTCCCTAATATATTGTAGTCCTTTTTCATCCAGACTGGGTAATCTTAAAAAACTTCCTGGGGGTAATAATTTATCGGCGGCACTTCCCCCATAATAAATCGGTAAACACCAACATAACAAAGAATCCCATAATTTTTCACTCACATACCATTCATTATCGGCATAATTTTCGATGGACAAGTTATAATAATAAGGAGCCATACCGTGCCATTTATTTTCTAAAGTTCCTTGACTCTTTGTTGACTCAGGTAAATTTCTCCCATAAAGATCAAAATCAAAATTATTATCCCTTAATAACTGTAAAAAAGCGAGACGACGGCGATGATTTTCAGTGCGATTAATCCCTGATGTTATCCAGCTACACCGTTTAACTTTTTCAGGAATATTGCCCTTGTCTAAGAGATCAAATTCATGATTAATATACCAAATTGCCGGCATATAATCGGGATGAGGAGCAAAATTATCAGGACCCGAAACATAGCCACAATAACGACTGGCATCCTTATAATTAGCGCAGTTTCTATTAACAACTTCTTCTAGGGGAGGTTCCCTTAATAAATAAATAATTCGCTCTTGAGGAACATCTCTGAGTAAGGAAGGAATATTAAGGGGTGAAACTGGAGAACTTCGCCAACGTTTCCACCAAGGTTTAGGGGGAGAAGGTAGGGGAAAATCAAACTGATATAATAATAAAAAATCAGGGCTAGGATTATTAGCTAATATTTGAATATTGTCCCAAACACCAAAAGGTTGAGGGGTTTGTTTCCATAACCAATCCCGTCTATTTTGTAACCCTGGATAACTACTGAGCATTCCAATGATTTTCTGACTCACACAATGATTCCTCTAACTGATTTTAGTTATCTCATTTTAAATATCATATCAGTCATCTCTGTTTGAGTTGATAGTTGATAAAATAAATATTAACTGTTCAGGGTCAACTAGACTTGAAACACCATAGACAAACAGAGAATCTCCGTCGACGACAATTAATGAGACTAATGATCCTGTCTGCACTAATGACAAGTTTACCCGTAGCTTGTCATAGCTCCAATAAAGATCAATCAAACACAAACCAGACATTTGATTGGCGACAGTTTGCAGGGCAAAACATATCCTTATTACTTGATGATCATCCTTGGACAGAAGGTTTTAAGCCCTATCTATCGGATTTTGAAGCGTTGACGGATATTAAGATTAACATGAAGATAGTCACTGAACCGGAGTATTTTCAGGTGATGGAGTCCACCCTTGAGGGTGATTCAGGAGAAGTGGATGCCTTTTTTTTACCGATGGATTCAACCGCCTATCGGTTGTGGCGCAAAGGTTTATTGTACCCTTTAACCCCCTTGATTAATAATCCCAGATTAACCCAATCCGATTACAATCTTTACGATTTTCCTGAGAATTTTAGGTTAGCTGCCACTTATCCTCCAGGAGAGAATCATCAAAGCTTATTTGGGATTCCTGCAACGTTTGAAGCTTATATTCTCTTTTATAATAAGACATTAATCAATCAGTATTTGAATGGTTTTGTGCCAAAAACCATGAGCGAACTGACAGAAACTGCTCTCAAACTCAACGAAATGGGAAGGGGTAAGTTTTTTGGGGCGGTAATGCGAGGAATTGCCTCTGATACGATTATTGATACTGTTACGGGCATTGTTCTTAACCATTGGGGGTCACAACCTTCCCCTTTACCTTATAATATTTGGTTCGACGGAAATTGGCTCAAACCCCGTTTAAGCGATCAACGAATTAGGGCAGGATTAAGCAACTATGCAAAATTAATGAAAGCCGGACCCCCTAATATCAAGGAGATCGACTGGCCTGAAGCAACCCGTCTGTTTCAGGAAGGCAAAGCTGCTTTTTATCCTAATGTCGCCAGAATACCCTAAAGTTCTACAACTTAGGGATGAATGGCGACCAGCCAATCAATTGACCGAAGGGAATCCATAAAGAAAAATACAGTAGCAAATCA
>JAAUYD010205062.1_pt1 | contig 13306 bp, 11 predicted proteins | sample 7278101 | NCBI WGS metagenome assembly JAAUYD01 (sample SAMN14350128, study PRJNA611818) | marine sediment metagenome | isolation source: surface marine sediment (0.6m) | place: French Polynesia: Moorea | collected 2018-08
GGCGTATCTAAAAACTTCTCTACCTCTGCAAATGCAACTATCTCATCAAACTTGCGTTTAATCTCCGCCTTACTCATCCCCAAAATTGCACCATTAAGGAAGATATTCTCCCTTCCTGTCAACTCTGGATGAAACCCTGTACCCACTTCCAACAAACTGGCAACTCTTCCCTTAATATTGATGCGTCCTTGGGTAGGTTCAGTAATTCTACTGAGAATCTTCAATAGGGTTGATTTTCCAGCACCATTACGCCCAATTATCCCAACTCTGTCACCCTGCTTAATCTCAAAAGATACATCCTTCAGTGCCCAAAACTCTTCTGAGGAATTTTGAATTTTAGATTTTCCATTTTGGAATGGTTTTAAAAATCCTTTAGCACCATTAGCAATTACATCCCGCAGTGATGTGTAGCGTTCCTGTTGCTGGTGTCCAATGATGTATTTTTTCCCTAAATTTTCAACGCGAATAACAGTGTCAGACATTATAAGATAATTCGTAATTAGTAATTTTTAAGAGTGATTTATAACCCTGTAATTAATTAAGTTAGGCAATAAATATAAATTTGATCAGAGCAAAAGGAATAATTAGGTTGTGAAATTTACCATAACCTTTGAATTGGATAACCATCAAAGGCAGAATAAATACTCACTATGGGTAATTGTTCAACAATAGTTTGAGCAATCAAAAGTCAGTCAAAAGGATCGCGGTGATGATTGGGGAAATTGGTTAAACCCCAAATATGAGTTAACTCAATAGGTAAAAGTTGTAGGGCATTTACACGCTGTTGATTTTCTATCAAACTAGGGAGAGATAAATTTAAGTTCAACTTACCTAGTTGCAGTTTAATTTGCATTTCCCATTCGGAGTTTATTCAGACTATAAATTTTTCTCCCAGTTTGATTAATTTAATTTTAGGTGATTTCAATTGATTATGTTATTTTAGCTATTTCATTTACCCGATAATACTGCTCATGATTGCTCCAGCCAATGGATTGCCAAAATTGCTATGCCTGAATAACCAGTTCATCAGCATCGGCTCGATCTGAAACTCCTCTACTGAAACCTTGCCTTCAATAAACAGTAACACCAGATTAGTCTGTAACTCAATCTGGTTACCTTCAGAGTCAGAGAGAGTAACTTCACAGTATTCGGTTGGATATTGACTAATGTCGTCTCCAGAGGAGATAAAATAATAATCAACTGCTCTTATTTTTCCTGTGATATCCTTCAACTTTTGAAAGAAATTTGCAATGTTTTTCTTGAAAATTTCTGGTTTGATAGTCCCACTAAAATAATCATTATTTACAGCGACATTAAACAAATCTAGATTGAGTCTTTCATCGAGAATTTTTTCCCATTGCTGTCTGGTTAGTGATTTTTTTGTGCGAGCGTTGAAATCCTGAACTACGCCTAGTGCATAATAAGTACCCATGACAGAACTCCAGATAGTGTTAGCACATTATCCTTCATGTAAGTAGGTTGGTAAAATGGTTCAGTCACTAGAAATGCTGCCTTTTGTTCTTAACTTAGATACTGTCAATCTCACAGATGAGCAATTTTGGCATCTGTGTCAGGCAAATCGAGATGTTCCATTAGAACGTAGTGCTAAGGGAGAGTTAATAATTATGCCCCCAGTAGGAGGAACAAGCGGAAGCCAAGAGGCAGATTTAATTGGTTTCGTATGGTTATGGAATCAGCAAATTGGTTTAGGCAAAGTTTTTAGTTCCTCCACAATTTTCAAACTTCCTAGGGGTGGTGATAGATCCCCTGATGCTGCTTGGATAAAATTAGACCGATGGGAAGCACTCACCCCAGAGGAGCAAGAAAAATTCCCGCCCATTTGTCCCGATTTTGTGATTGAGTTAAGGTCACGCACGGATGGATTAAAACCTCTACGAGAGAAGATGCAGGAATATCTCAACAGTGGGTTGCGTTTGGGTTGGTTAATTAATCCCCAAGATGAGCAGGTGGAAATATATCGTTTTAATCAACAGGTGGAGATTGTTTCATTTCCAGTCACTTTATCTGGGGAAGATGTGTTACCTGGATTTGTATTAAATTTACCCATCTAAATAATAGAATTTTAGATTTTAGATTTTAGACTGGCAAGAATCAGTAATCAGCCTGCCAAATTACATCTCATCTGGATTGATACCCATAGCTCTCAACCTTTCTGCTAATCTTTCTGCTCTTTGACTCTCCTGTTCTGCTCGTTGGTGTTCTTGTTCTGCCCTTTGACTCTCCTGTTCTGCCCGTTCTTCAGAAGTGGGAATCCAATTACCTGTAGCAGCATACCACCGTAGCCATAAACCTTCTGTTTGCTGATAGTTTCCTTGCCAAACCCCTAACCCCAATTCCATTTCTTCAAACCAAAACTTCTGTTCTGGTAGTTCTACTGCTTGATATTGGGTTGCTACTAACTGGAATACCCGCAACTGATTCTCATAGCGGTCAAATACGATATAATAGGGGATTCGCAAATTCTGTTCGTATACTTGCCATTTTGTGGGTGGCTTGTTGGCATCCGGAGGGGTTTGTCCCAAATCTTCTGTTTCTGTACCTGGTGAAAGTAATTCAACCACTAAAAATGGTGCCATTCCCTCCTGCCAAACAACATAACTCAACCGCATATCTTGTTGCTGTTGAGCGCGAGATACACCCAGTACTAAAAACCAATCTGGTCTTTTGTACCACAACCGATGACGAGGATCATAGTACAAATTTAAATCTGTACCAATGAACATCTCCTCTGTTGGGTAGTTGGGGGGTTGGCAGGTTTCCCGCAATAATTGGGGTTGAAAGTCGTGGAATTCGTCTGGCAAACCAGGCTCCTGTGGATCTTCACTAGGAAGATCGTACATGGTCGGTAGGACTTCGCTGGGAGGACGGGGCGGATTAGTCTGATACATGATACAGATGGATTGGGCAACTAACTTTAGATTAGCAACTCTACTAAATCACATCTGCAAATGTCCTCTCCATTTTGCGGAAATACCAAATCCCACTCACCAACAATAGGAATACAAATCCTAAAGAGAGAAGGAAGCCTGGTAAATATAAATGAGACTCTCCTCCTAAAATCGCCCACCGGAAACCATCAATTACCCCTACCATGGGATTTAAGGAGTAGATAAATCGCCATTGTTCGGGGACAATGCTACTACTAAACCCCACAGGGGAGATATACAAGCCAAATTGAACGATGAATGGGACAATATAGCGGAAATCTCTGTATTGCACATTCAAAGAAGCCAACCATAACCCTGCACCCATTGAAGCCGCAAAGGCAACAGCTATAAATAAAGGTAAAGTCAAAATCCGCCAACTGGGAACAAAATTAAACCAAGCCATTAAACCTAGTAAAATCATCCCCGATACCATAAAGTCTACGAAACTGACTACCACCGCACTCGTAGGTACCACCAACCGAGGGAAATACACCTTCGAGAGCAGGTTAGCATTGGTAATTAGACTGTTACTACACTCAGAAAGAGAGTTAGCAAAGAACTGCCAAGGTAGCATGGCTGAAAATACTAGAATTGGGTAAGGCGCACCCTCAGAAGGTAACTTGGCTAAATTACCAAACACAATGGTAAAAACCACCATGGTTAAGAAGGGACGAATTAAAGCCCAAGCAATGCCAATGACTGTCTGCTTGTACCTGACTAAAATATCGCGCCATGCTAGAAAATAAAATAATTCTCGATAACGCCATAAATCCTGCCAGTACTGTTTTTCAGTTCGTCCGGCTTCAATGACTAATTCATGCTGGGAGGTTGTGTCCTGAATATTCATCAATTGATTTAGCCCACAAATCTAAAATCTTTCACACCTTGAAAACCTACCATCTTCGCTTGTCGCCGGGTGAACTCTCCCACGGAAGGATTGCCTTGAGCATTAATTACCCCCATTGCTTGTTGCCAAAGCTCTGGGGGTGCTAAGGATAGATTGTAGTTTGTGCGATCGCGTTTTCGCACGTGATACCATTTTTTCTCTTGGCATTGTTCGCACCAAAAAGCCTCCAACCATTCACCCTCTAAAGGTACTGCGGTTTTGGAGGCGACTAATATTAATGCATTTCTTCTACGTATACCTCGCTGTTGTAATTGCCCTGGGTTATCGGCAAACAAGTTATACTTTTGACTTACACTATCCAAATGGCAACCATGTACCGGACAATATATAGACCGTCTTTTAGAGCGTTTCCGATTTCGGTCACACCTTCTCTGCACTCCGGCCTCCTTTGCCATAATTAAAATCCCATTGACTTTTAGAAGGTTGCGTTGGAGGGACTGAGATCGAATTGACCATCGAAGCCCATCTCCTAGAAATTAATAGTGAGTTATTCAATTGAATTAAGTTGTCATCTGAATTTACTACCCTCATGAGATGAATTCAATCAGTAGTTCCACTGAAATAATACCGATGACTCCCTAAGCCCTAAGAAATAGCTTGTTGTAATACTTGGGCGTATTGTTTGGCTATAACTTGAGGAGTAAAATTTGACTGCAAATACTCACGTCCGGCTTTACCCATACGCTCTGCTAATTGGCGATCGCTATTTAGGGATAGGATAAATTGAGCTAAACCATAACCATCTCCATTTTCAACACTGTCGCCACACTTAGCAGTTGCAACCAACTGTTTGAGATATGAATGGCGCGGACAAATAACTGCTAGAGGTCGTCCAGCTGCTAAAGCTCCGTAAAGCTTACTAGGAGCCACTAGACTTTCCATACCTGCATCTACACTGACTAAAGATACATCACAAGCTGTCAGCGAATAAGGCAGCACTTCTTTGTCTTGATAAGGTAAAAATAAGAAATTTTTATCTAATCCTAAAAGATTCACTTTTTGGATTAATTGTTTACGTTTTGCCCCACCACCAATACAGAGGAACTGAATCGGCTCATCTTTGAGGTAAGTTGCAGCCTCTAAAATGGTATCAATATCATGACACCGACCCATGTTGCCAGAATATAAGACAGTAAATTTATCTACTAAATTATGCTCCCTGGCAAACCAGTTTTTATGCTTACTAATGGGTACAATTTTTTCTGGATCTGCCCAACTATGAATGACGGAAATTTTATGAGCTACCTGGGGACAAATCTTGAGAATCCTTTCTTTCATGGCTGGGCTGAGAACCACAATTCCCTTAGATTTACGCCAAATAGCTTGATTCAATCTTTGCCACAATCTAGCAATCCAATGATTTTGGGAAATGACTCCTAAGTCGATCGCAATGTCTGGATATAAATCGTAAACCAGACAAACATAAGAAACCCCAAATAGAAGATGAGCAATGTAGCCAAGTAGAGGTAAGAATGGAGGGGCTGTAGTCAATAATAGTACATTGCGATTACGACAAGAAAGAATTATATGCAGCGTAGCACGAAGCAAAAATATAATTCCATTTAAAGCCTTAGTGCGAATGCGATTTGACCATAGCTGGGTAGTACGCGATCGCCTGATGTTTACCCGACCGATCTTTTCTTTACATGGCGCGTCCTGGCTCTGAAAAGCATAGCCTGGTTGACCAGTAAAAACTTGGACATCTACACCTTGCTTTCCTAAATGCCTGGCTAACTCTTCAATCAATTGTCCCGTAGCAGCATAGTCTGGAGGGAAAAATTGAGTAACTACGGTTAATTTAATTGCCTGGTTAGCTCTAATTAACTCCTGATTTATAAATTCTAATGTTTTCGAGTTAGGATGAAAAGAATCTTGAATAACTTCACTTATGGTCATTGTAGCTACTTTTTAAATACTACTTAATGCAACTTTTATGCAGCATTGAAATTGAATGAATATTTGATTAATAGATGTTCACCATATTCTATGAAAATGCTCGTAAAAAACCTATAAAATAAATATCATGTCTAATTATAGGTATCTTTTTATGACAAAAAAATTAGTCTCATACTTGAAAAAACAGTATATTTTGCATTTCCTTTAGTCATAATAAAAACAGTTATTTAGATGATTTTCATCGGTGAATATACTTGATTTTAATCTTGTGTATTCAATTACAATGTTACCCTGTAAATATACTTATTTTATTTTTTATCCATGCAATTAAAATAATCATTGAAGGATTCTCCGTCAAGGAATAATCTAGATGACATGCAAAGTTTATGCTGGAGATATAGGTTTCAGTCTTCAGTATATTTACTAATTTTGTATTTAATACATTTGAAATCAGTGATTTGAGTTAAATAAATCAAAAGCTAAAGACCTGACCAAATTTTATATCAATATTTACTCTGTTTCATGTACTTATAATTCAGGTTGATTTTACTTCTGAAGAGATGAAGGCAGTACGTAGCGAATTGTCTATAAATGAAAAGTAATATAGGATGTACTTGGCATTAGCACAACTAGGTATGAGTCTATTGATTGTATATATGATTTAATGCGATCGCGTCCTCTGCGAATGAGCAAAAATTTTCTCTGGCTGAAGTATTATTTAACCTGATGAGACATGAGTGACCGTGAATGATTTACATCTGCCAAATATAGAAGAGATGAATCATAGAAAAATCACTATTTCCCTTGACAAATAGACATTTATCGAAGCAAACTTGATATCGTACATTAGCCTTGTCTATAATGAAGGTTATTGAATGCCCCGAACAAGATTTTAGAGAAATTACGCAGAAATTATGAGTTTTCCCAGTGGAAACTGTGCAAAATATCGATCTCAAAATATTTATCTATTTATTTATTACAAAGCTTAATCATAGCAATATAGGGAATTGTTGGACTGCATTAGTTTTGTGTTTTGAAACTCAATATCCTGGTTCAATTAGTCCGATCCAGAAACTAACCTATAAATCTAGATGGGTAGCATGAGTGTAAAAACTAGAGAGAACTAGCAACTTTAGCTTTTAAAGCTCCTTCTACAATCTATCTTTGTACATTCCCACCTGCCTACAGTGAGTGCATCGACCAATAGCCGCATTTATTGTGTCAATTATCAAGTACAAGCATTAAGCAATAATGAAAAATCCTTTATATCCTCTTTCAAGTCCCGAACGGAATGGTAACTCCACATTCCCCATACTAGAAACACAACCGTTTCCGTGGTCGGAGAGCCAAAATGATGATTGGAGTTTGCGGGATTTTCTCGATTTAGCTAGGCGAAGGATGTTAGTAATCGCAGGGGTTGCTAGTGTCGCGATGGCTGTGGTTTCTGGAGTCACTCTCAGTCAAACAGCGGAGTATGAAGGGAACTTCCGATTATTGGTAGAGCCTGTAAGTAATGAGGATAATGGTTTACCAAATTTGAAGGTGGGTGGAAATGCTAATCTGACAGGGAAACAAGGCCTGGACTACGAATCTCAAATTCAGGTTCTCAAAAGTCCTGAGATTATGAAGGACATTGTTAAACAGTTACAGGTCAGTTATCCAGGGATTAATTATGGTAATCTGCAGAATGATTTGACCATTAGTCGTTTGGGAAATACGAAGTTAATAGAAATCCGCTATCGTAACCAAAGTCCAGCAAAAATAAAGGTTGTATTACAGCAGATAGCTGATTCATACCTCAATTACAGTCTGGAAAAACGCCAAACTAAGTTACGTCAAGGTTTACAATTTGTAGACAAACAACTACCCACCATTAAGGATAGATTTGAGCGTCTGCAAAAAGAATTAGAAATATTTCGCCGCAAAAATAATTTTATAAATCCAGATAGCCAGGGAAACCAGATTAACGAACAACTTCGACTCTTGTCCCAGCAAAGATTAGCTGTAAATCAAGAACTAGCAAAAGCTAGGGCAAATTTCCAAGGCTTGCAAGGCGAAGAGGGAGCTTTAGCGATACTCAACAGTGCCCCAGTATATCAGGATTTGGTACTCAAGGTTAGGGAGCTAGAAACTAAAATAGCGGGAGAATCTACCCGTTTCCTGGAAGATAGTCCATCTATGCGAAGCTTGAAAGAAAAAAGAGCCAAGCTTCTGCCTATTTTACGCCAAGAAGCAAGCCGAGTTGTCGGACTAAGGCTAGCCGAAGCAGCTAGTGAAATTCGGAACTTGCAGGAACGCAGTCAAACTCTGGCGCAAACGGAAAAACAACTACAAGTACAATTCCAGAGGCTGCCAATATTAGCACGGAGATATACTCAATTGCAGCAGCAATTAAAAGTTGCCCAAGAAAGTCTGCAAAAGTTTGTCACTACCCGTGAAAACCTGCAAATAGAAGCAGCACAAACAGAACTTCCTTGGCAATTAGTACAAGCACCATCTGAGCCTCAAAATCCTGTATCTCCGAATATCCGGCGGAGTCTTATGTTGGGATTCGTAGCTAGTATCTTGTTAGGATTTGGTAGTGCTTTGCTAATTGAGAAGTTAGATAATACCTACCATTCCCTAGAAGAACTCAAGCAAAAATTAAAGCTACCAATCTTGGGAACCATTCCCGTAGAGAAACAATTACAAAAGTTAAGTAAAAATAGTAACAGCGATCGCCAGTATAAGATAGAACAACCATCTTTAGAGAGTACCGCAGAATGGCTTTCTCCAGAAATTCCTGGAATGGTGGCAACTGATACGAAAACAAATAGTACGGAAGAAGAGGATTATTTCTATCAGTCTCCTCAATTTTTGGAAGCGTTTCGGATGCTACATACTAATATTCACTTATTAAGTAGCGATCGGCAAATACGCTCTTTGGTAATTACCTCAGCTATGCCTGGAGATGGTAAATCTACGGTTGCTTTCCATCTAGGGCAAATAGCCGCAGCTATGGGTAAGAGAGTATTGCTAGTAGATGCAGATTTACGTAAACCTAGAATTCATCGTATCTCCAAGTTAAAAAATATCTGGGGCTTAACTAATTTAATTTCCAGCAATATGCCCCACGAGCAAGTAATTCAGCAGATGGCTTTTAGTCGGAATTTTTCTGTGATCACATCTGGACAAACACCACCCGATCCGACAAAATTGCTGGCATCGGAAAAGATGAGAGGTATTATGAAAGATGTGGAGAGTACGTATGATTTAGTAATATATGATGCTCCTCCCATCCTTGGTCTTGCGGATGCTAGCTTGTTAGCACCAAGTACAGATGGTATTATCTTGGTAAATAGGATGCAAAGAACAGACCGTTCGGCACTGAAACAAACTTTAGATACTTTGAGAATGTCTAGGGTGAATGTTTTGGGAATGGTGGTTAATGGTCATAATAGTCGCTTAAGCAATTACTACAACAAATACTACTATTACAATCAAAAGTAATTGTATTTGCGAACCGGGTTCGGAAGTATTAGCTTTTCACACATAAAAGCTCGTTTCTGCAACCTTACATTATATTTCTGATACCAATTTCAAAAAAGAATGGGACAAATAGATTCCTGTAGTGGAGACGTTGCGCCGCAATGTCTCCATGTAATACTGCTATTTCATGCCCCCATGCCAGAATAATGTTTCAGCCCTCGTCGCCATAACCAACGATTGATGCCTAAAAATAATAATAGCCAGCCTAGTATTGATAAAAATCCTCGCATTAAATCTACTGGTAAACCAATTAAAATACTAGCTGGAAAATTGATTAAATAAGGAAAAGGTGTAAACAATACGATGTCTTTCACCTGTTGAGGAAAAATATCCAAAGGAGCAATTAAGCCCGATAAAAATAAATAGAACAACATCCAAAAGTTTTGTAGGGCACTAGCTCTTTCTGTCCAAAAGGCAAAAATAGCAAAGGTATATTGAATTGTGAACTTTAGGGCAAATCCTAAGGTAACAGCCAAGAAAAATAATAATAAATTGCCTAAATTGGGCAACAAAAATGCTTGCGGATAAAGTAGAAAAAACAAGCCGATTAAGATGAATGCAAAAGGCAAACGAGCCATTCTTTCTGCAATATGGGAGGCTATGTGATGCCATACTGGATCGAGGGGTTGGAGTAATTTGGGGGACAGTTTACCCTCTACCACCTCTTTTTCAAATTCCCAAATTACCCACACAGCTGTAAATTGTCTGATTAGAAAAACTGCTAGGAAATAGCGGGCAAATTCTACAGGTGTAAATCCAAATTGCCCCCCCAGTGCTGCTTGCATCCATATTCCCATGAGAATAATCGGTAAAGAGCCGGAGAGCATCCACAGAATTAATTCACCACGGTACTCCACCATATAGGCGTAGTACACAGAAAGTAGGGTGAAAGCTTTTTTGATGGTTCGTTTGATAAATCCCATGGAAAGAGTTAGGAGTTAGGAGTTAGGAGTGAGGAGTTAGGAGTGATTCTTGGAATTGAACCACTGGTGGGAAAATGTCAAACTAGGCCTGTTTGAAATACCCGCCCAATTGTTTCTTCTATGGGTGGTTCGCTCACGGTCAAATCTATGACTTCCAAGTGAGATAAAATCAAAGAAACGGTTTTGGTCAGATTTTCTTGGGGTACAATAAAGGATACTGATCGCCCATCAATATGTTGCACATCACCATAGAGTAATAAATTTTCCCTTGGCAAAGGATGAACTAACTCTAAATGAATTTCTCGGTAGGGTGCAAAGCTTTCTAACAATCCATCTAAACTACCGTCATACATTAATTTACCCTGGTGAATAACCAACACCCGTTGACACAAAGCGGTGATATCAGCCATATAATGGCTAGTTAATAATACTGTCGCCTGATAGCGTTGATTATACTGGCGTAAAAAATCCCGTACTCCCACCTGAGCATTCACATCCAACCCTAAAGTCGGTTCGTCTAAAAATAAGACTTGGGGACGGTGTAAGAGCGCTGCTAATAATTCTGCTTTCATCCTTTCCCCTAAAGAGAGTTTGCGTACAGGTTGGTTTAACTTACCTTTTAAAGACAGCATTTCTGTTAATTCCCCCAGCCGACGGCGAAATTCTGCTTCTGAGATGTTGTAGACAGCAGCATTGATTCTCAAGGAATCCATCGCCGGAATATCCCATAGTAGCTGCTGTTTTTGCCCCATGACTAAGGTCATTTTCTGCAAAAATGCTTCTTGGCGACGAAAGGGGATATATCCAGCTACTCGCACTTCTCCGTTAGAAGGATGGATGAGTCCGGTAAGCATTTTCAAAGTGGTGGTTTTCCCTGCACCATTGGGTCCTAAAAAACCGACTACCTCTCCTGGGGAAATATCAAAGGACACATCAGAGACTGCGGCTATGGAACGGTAAGTGCGACGAAAAAAATGGGCGATTGTACCCTTAAAGCCTGGTTCTTTAATGGCTACGGGATATATTTTGCTGAGATGTTTAGCAACGATGATGGACATACATTTTCAGATGAACTACCCCTGGCTAACTTCGTTTGAGCTAGGGGTTTCTACATCCCCCAGCGTAGCCAAAGACTTTTGACCCTTCCTTGCCCCTAGTTGCTTCATGCTTCCCGCAGTTTTGCGGGTACGTGAATTAGAGCTAGGCGACTCCACTATTATCAGGTTGATAATCATTGACAATAATTGTCTGATGCTATAAGCCAGGAATCAATCTAAAATCCAAAATTGCATGACTAATTCAAACGACCTGATCGCAAGATACTGATAATTAACCACAATCCTAATAAACTTGCTGCCGCAAATAATATGTTACTGACAAATAATAACTGAGCTGTCCGTGCATTGCTAGAGATAATCGCTGCGCCCATGATTAGGGAACCCACTAAAATACTGAATGAAAGACGATTGGCTGCATCATCCATTGTGCGACGCAAGTTATCTAAACCCCGGATCGATAAGTTCCACTGTAGGGTTTCTGAGGTAACTCGATCTAGAAGTAATTCAACTTGACGGGGAGATTGTAGGGAGAGACTTTTGAGGTCCAATACCGTTCTCAGGAGCGAGCGCAAGGGACTATTACCCAGTATCTGCCTCCTGACTAAATCGGTAATTAATGGTTGAATTTCATCGATAAAGTTTAATTCGGGGTTTAACGTCCGCGCTACCCCTTCTAAATTGGCCAAAGTTTTGGCATATAAACCCATGTTACTGGGCAGGCGAATTTTGTTGTTACGGGCAATTTGCAAGATTTCATAAATAACTTGGGCAAAATTCATTTGAGATAAACTGAGATTGTAATATCTCCGTAACATGCGATCGTAATCATTTTCTAGCCGGGATAAGACTACTGGTTGAGAAGAGGTTGCTAACTGTAAGGTTAATTGGGCACACCGTTGTACGTCTAAATCAACAATTGCCAACAACATCTCAGTCAAAATTTGCTGGGTGCGGGGATCGAGTCTACCCACCATGCCACAATCTAGTAGAGCAATGCGTCCATCTTGAAGGTAAAATATATTACCAGGATGTGGATCGGCGTGGAAAAAGCCATTAACATATATCTGTTGGAAAAAAGCCCGAAATAGTAAACTGGTAATTGCCTTTTGGGGGGCGCTCCCATCTCCATCAATGTTTATTGTGTCAAAATTTACTGACAACAAAGGCGTGCCATCAAGCCATTCCATGACCAGCAATTTGGGAGAACTCAAATTCCAGTCAATTTCTGCCACTACTATTTGCTGGGGATCGAACCAAGCACTATGGGATAAATTACGTCGTAATTGGTCTGTAAAGCCAGCTTCACGGGTAAAGTCTAATTCTGCTGCTAATGCCTGACAAAATTCCTCAGCAATGGACTTTATCTCGTAATTTTGCCCAAATTCAGTCCGCGCTACTAAATCAGCAATCCCTTGGATGAGGGCAATATCTTTGGCAACGGTAATATCAATTCCCGGACGTTGAATCTTGAGCGCGACTTCCTTACCCCCTGTTAGGGTAGCTCGGTGGATTTGGGCGATGGAACCGGCTGCTATGGGTTCGGGGTTAATGGTGGTAAATGTTTCAGATATACTAGTTGGCAATTGTTGGCGGATAACAAGTTCCACATCTGACCAAGGAACAGGTGGAACTTCATCTTGTAGGGTTGATAGCTCCTCAATATAACTAGCATTCAGCAAATCGGGACGGGTAGAAAGTAATTGACCCAATTTGATATAAACAGGTCCCAAATCCACCAAAATATTTTTCAGGACAGCCGGTGTTGGTAACTGGGGTTCATCAGCTTTGCCACCTGTGAGTAGCCTCCGCATATACTCCCAACCATTGCGGAGTAAGACTTCGAGAATTTCTCGTTGACGAGGAACTGTTTGAGTGAGAAACATAATTTTTTCAGAGTGGCAAAGCTAGTCATTAGTACGCCACGGCATAAATAAAGTTACTGTTGAGCATAGATGCAAAACTTACATCATCAGTATTTTTTATTTTAAATTTGGATTTTTCATCTGCATCCCTAAGCTAACACTAACATCCACAGGTTCCGGTCAA
>JAAUYD010048439.1_pt1 | contig 13294 bp, 14 predicted proteins | sample 7278101 | NCBI WGS metagenome assembly JAAUYD01 (sample SAMN14350128, study PRJNA611818) | marine sediment metagenome | isolation source: surface marine sediment (0.6m) | place: French Polynesia: Moorea | collected 2018-08
CAGCGACATGCTGATGATGTCGGCGCCCTGCTGCACGGCCCAGGCAAGGACTTCAACAACGTCGACATCGGCGTCGCGCCGGATGCCGAATTGCTCGTTGGCGGTGTGTTGATCGGTGATGCAACCCTGCGCACGCTGATCGAAGGCATTGCCTGGGCCGTGCAGCAGGGCGCCGACATCATCAGCATGTCGCTGGGATTTACGTATTACGAACCGCAGTTCGAGCTGCTGTTCCAGCAACTGATCAACCTGTACGGCATTCTGCCGGTCGTCGCGATCGGCAATGAAAACCACGGTAACACCAGTTCGCCCGGCAGCGCGCCGTCGGCGCTTTCCGTGGGAGCGACGGAGAAGATGTCGAGTACCCGCACCGATGTTGCGTTCTTCTCCAGCGGTGCAAGCCTGTCGTTCCCCGGCGCAGCGGTACCGCTCGTTACGAAGCCCGATATCTGTGCGCCGGGCGTACAGGTGTATTCGTCGATACCGCCTCAGCAGACACCCTCGGGCATCTACGAGTACACTTACATGGACGGCACGTCGATGGCGACGCCGCACGTCGCCGGCGTTGCAGCACTGCTCATGGCGGCAAAGCCGAATGCAGGGGCCGCAGACATCGCCGATGTGTTGCGCGATACGGCGTACCATCCGGGCGGCGCCAACAAACGGCCGGACAACCGCTGGGGCTGGGGTGAGATCCGGCCGCTCGATGCGCTCGCCGCGCTGTGAGGAGGGTCGTTGACCAGGCAGCAGAAAATCTCACGGGAATTTCGCGAGCGTCTCGACGCGCTGGCCGAGGACGAGACGATGTGCGTGCTCGTGACGCTGGCAGGACCCGACATCTCCGGACCGAAACGGCAAAAGCGCAGCCAGCGGAAACAGATGCTGGCCGAGGCGGAGGTCTATACGACCAGCGTCCTCGATGAACTGCGCGATCTGATCGAGGAATCCGGCGGCGAGATCCTGGGTGTATCGCGGCCGTTGTCGATTCTGACGATCGAGGCCGGGCGGCCGCTGATCGAGCGACTGGCAGAAGATGACGCTGTCGCGGCGATCATGGAAAACCAGCAGATTCGAAGGATTTAACCTGCACGCATCCTTTAACCGGATTCGTCGCCGTTGGGAATGCCATCCAGATCGCGATCGATGCCGATACGCGGGCCGGAACCCCACGGCGTGCACGTAAACGTCAGGTAATCACCCGGGCCCGCCAGCAACGCCTCAACAGCAGCGCGATCCAGCTGCGGATCGTTGGCACGGTCAGGTAAGAAAATACCGCCGCGGTCCATGAACCAGCCATGCTCGACGCCCGCGATGATGCCATTCACGACGAGGTCGCATTCCGGGACCGGCGATTCAACCATGCCACGCGCCACGAGCAGATCGATACGCCCCGCGGCGGCGGCGCGATTGTCATTCGTCAGGGTGACCTGCTGGCCGAGAATTGGCGGCGACTCGGTCGGGAACGCGTAAATGAAGGCACGCAAAGCGCGAAGATCGTCGTCGGGCATGCCGAGGTCCGCGATGATGAAGTTCGAACTCGTCGCACCGTTGTGGTTGAACGAGAAGCCGCGAACCTGTGCTCCCCGCGCCGCCGGTGACTGAAAGCCCCAGCCGAACATGCCGACTTTCTGATACTGATCGCGAAAATGCGGAATCTTGAAGTTCTTCTCGCCAGTCTGCGAATTGTTCGCACTCAAGCCGCGCGTCCCGAAGGTACCCGCGGCAGGATCGATGGGATGACACTGTGCGCAGACCTCGAGTTGCCCGGTCTGGATACGCACGACGCCGTCGTTGTATAGCCTTTCGCCGTCAATCTCTATGCCGACGAGACTGTTGTCCAGCTGGCGGACCGGATTCGGTGGGTAGCTGAGCCGCATCGCGAAGTCGGTGAATGCCTGCATATCACTGTCCGATAGCTCGCTACCGAGTCCCGCAAGGGCGTCAAACGCCGCGTTGAACTCCTTGAAGGCCGCTTCTTCGAGTGTTTCGCCACCTGCGCGTTCCGCCCCCGTGCGATCTCCCCGCCAGTGCATCGGGCCGTGATTCGTCAGCCCGCGCATGGACTGGGTAAGCATCGGGCCTTTCATGGGGTGGAACTGGTGGGGGCGCGCAGCCGGCGATATCGGTATGAACGTGTTCGGAATCGGACTCACGTTTGCGCCCGGTTCGCCCAGATCCCATGCCAGTCCGTCGTTATCGCCGAATATGTGGCAACTTGCACAAGAGTCGTTGCCATTGCCCGATGTAATGCGTGCGTCATACAGGAACTTGCGCCCTTCGGTGACTGCGGCCGGCTCCGGATTGAACATCGTCACGTGCGCCACCTCCTGGTGGGACGTCAGGTCAATCGTCGAAATGCCGTTGTCGAAACGCGTCAATACGTACGCGAGTTTGCCGGGCTCGTCGAGAACGATGCCGCTTGGGCCGCCACCGCTGAGCTCGATCTGCGTCTGTGCGTCCGGGACGAAGCTGTCGTCTTCGAGATCGCCCGTGCCAAACACGACCACCTTCTGCGAGCCAAACGCGGTTGCGTAAAGCGTCTGCCCGTCATCGGTAATCGCGAGCCCCAGCAACGTAGCGAGGCTCAATTCACGCTCGGCCTGCGTGCCGCTTGGCACACTGAAGTCGATGTGTTTGTTCACGGGACGCTTGCGTACGTCCTGGCCGGCGCCGATCACGGTTATTTGCTGATCGACGAGGTGGCCGCGAACAGACGTGTTGCCGCGTGTCGTAGATCCGGAAAAACGAACGTGGTTGCGCGAATCGAGATTGCTGACATAAAGGGTGTCGTCGATCGGATTCGCGACAATATTGAACAGCACGGTACCCACGCCGCTCACCTGGCGCGTAATCGCCAGCGATTGAGCATCGATCTCGAAGATGTCGTAGTCCGGCAATGAGAACGGTACGGACGCGCTGCGATCGTTGCCTTCGGCATCGATCCAGGACGCGCCATTGAACTGCAGAATTAGCCCGCTGTCGGGTGCATCGACATTGTCCGCGCTGGTTGTCGGCGGACTCTTCGGGAAGCCGTTCGGCGCAATCGATGTTGTCTGATTGCCGGACAGGAATATTCCTGCAAACACGCGCAGGCCATCGCCGGAGACTGCCAGCGGACGTGGCCGGTCGCCGAACAGGGTAATGATCTGCTCAACAGTGCCCCCCGGCGTTTCGTCGACGCTCGTGCTGTCGAAGACCCAGACGTCTGCGCGACCAATGCCGGGCGTGTTGAACGCGGGATCGACGGGACTGTTCTGCCCGCGGTGCGCGGTGGTAATGAAAGCGCGTTCGCGGTTGGCGCCCGCAAATACGATGTCGCGCGGTTCATCGCCGACCCAGAGACTCTGCACGACGTGAGGTACTGCGGCATCGACATCGACGATACTGACACTGTCGGACAAATGGTTCACAACCCATGCACGACCGGATGGGTCCAGGGCGACGGCAACCGGCTCCAGGCCCACGAGGACCGACCCTATCGATTGCAGGCCGCCGCCGGTGGAGAAAATCTCGAGGCGATTGTCGGGCGTGTTGACGGCGTAGAGCCGTTGCCCGTCGGCCGAAAGTGCGAGGGGGCGGACCTGGCCGGATTCGAATGCGACGAACGCCTGCGGCCCGACGACCGGTCTTGGCCCCGGAAGGACATTGCCGGTCGGCGGTACTGTTACGGTTGGTGGTATCGGCGCCTGGTTACTGCCGGAATCTCCGGAGCTGCCGCCGCAGGCCATCAGGACGATGCTGAACAGCGTCGCTATCCACAAGCGTACCTGTGCCACAACTACCCCTTCGCAGAATCTGCTTCTTGCCCGACACAACTATAGCAGCGAGGAAAACCGCTCCGGGGTCACCGTGCCGCCGGCTTATCAGCCAGCACGATGTTGACCGCCTTGCGCAACTCCGACGCCCAGTAAGGCGCGAGACGTCCGGCCTTTCTGCTGTGGGACTGTTTCTTGTCGTTGCCAGGCAGTTCCAGCTTCGGTAGCTCGTAGCGGTCGTAGCGCACCGTCATGTCGCTGTCGACGAGCAGCATCCCCGGCGTGCCCCAGACGCCGTTGAGCTTGGCGATCTCGTCACCGTCAGGCAGGACCGTGAAGTCGTAACCCGCGTTTTCGACAAAGGCTACGGGATCCCCGTCGTCGTCGCGGAAATGAACGGCAAGCACGCGAACCGCGTCGCCGTGCTCCAGGCGGATACTCTGAACATGCGGCATCAGCGCCTTGCAGTAGGGACACCAGGTCGCCCAGAACAACACGATGACGGGCTGCTCGGCTGCGACCTCGCTGAGCGTAATCGTCTCGCCGGTAGTGGAGGTCAGCGTCCAGTCGGGCGCGATTCGAGTCTCGGCGGCCTGGCTTAGTCCTCCAACGAAGAGGAGTAGCGCCGCAACAAACGGTCTGTATTTCATGGGTCAGTAGACCGGCCTTGCCGGTCACTTATTACGCGTTTCATCCAAGCCGTTCCCGCAGCTCTTTCCGGAACCGTCGACTGACCGGCACGGTGGCAGCACTCGTGAGGCGGGCCTCGCCGTCGCCGGTGTCGAAAGCAACGATCTCGGCGACCCGGTCGAGGTTGACGATGGCGCTGCGGTGGACGCGCTGGAAGCCGTGGCTCGACAAGCGGTCGTTGATGCCGGTCATCGTGCCGCGCAGCGGATACACCTTGCTGCCGACATGCAGGTTGACGTAGTTGCCCGAGGATTCGACCCAGTCGATGTCGTCGAGACGCACGAGAAATTCGCGGCCAAGTTTCTTGACCAGGAAACGGTCGTGCACGGGCTCCTGCTCGCTATCGTCCCTGCCTTCGCTGAGAAAACCGGCCTCTCCCTGCAAGCGGCGAATGATGAAGCGGTACAGGTAGATCAGCACGAGGATGAGCATGTAGGTGCGAAAGTCCTTCAGGTACTCGTAGAAGAACTGCAGCGGCCAGCTGTCCCAGTGATAGCGAATGCCGTACGCGCCGTAAACCCCGATCCTGGCCCAGTACATCAGCACGACATGCGTCAGCGAGAACACGACGCTGAACCCGGCGTGAGCGAGCAGGCTGCGCCGCCAGGTGGCGGCTGTGATCGTTGCATATCGATCAAACCAGACAATGAACGGCACGGCGACGGCGAGTGCCGCGTGACTCGTGATTTCGAGGATCAGCGCAGTTTGCAGGGCGGTCGGGCTGTCAACCCGCTCCAGGTCGATCCAGACCGTGCCGATATTGGCGAGCAGACTCGTTAGGAGCACGCCGACGCCGAGGCCAAACTCCCAGTAGTGCCGCTTCGCGAGATAGGCTTCCAGCGTCATATGCGCATCCTAACGCTCACGCGTCCTCTGCGCCCCCGATTCGTCCCCGGGGATGCGCCATTCGTCACAGATCCCCGCCGTTCGGCACTCCCGGATAGTCGTCGGGTTCGTCCGGGGGCACAGTGGTCCCATGGCAACGAGGAGCCCCGCAATGGCGAGCAACGGAACCGCAATCCCGACGTCACAATACGGCCGACGCTACGACATCGATGCGCTGCGCGTATTCGCGTTCAGCCTGCTCATTCTGTACCACGTCGGCATGTTTTACGTCGCCGAATGGGGCTGGCACGTCAAATCCGTTCACCAGGCCGAATGGCTGCAGCTGCCGATGATGTTCACGAACCAGTGGCGCATGTCCCTGTTGTTCGTCATCTCGGGGCTCGCGATGAGTTTCGTCTGGAAGAAATACTCGCCGGGCCGGCTCGCCGCACGGCGCATCTGGCGACTGTACCTGCCGCTGATGTTCGGAATGGTCGTCATCGTCGCGCCGCAGCCCTACCTCGAAGCCCTGAACAAGGGCCTGATCGAGCCGGGTTACCTCGATTTTCTGGCTCGCTACCTGACTTTTCAGGATTTTCCCGACGGATCCTGGAGTGGCGAGGAGTACGTCACCTGGACCTGGAACCACCTCTGGTACCTGCCCTATGTGCTGTTCTACACGCTGCTCCTGATTCCGGTCGCGATGTTTCTCGACGGGCCCGGCCGGCGCATCCGCGAGGCGTTCCGGCGCCTGCGTGGCGTGTGGATCATCGTCGTGCCGATTCTGCCGTTGATGGTCTACGGGAACTTCATCTATCCGCGCTTCCCGTACATCAGCCATGCACTGGTCAACGACTGGTATGCCCATGCCATGTACGGCACGTTCTTCCTGTACGGCTTCCTGATCGGCCGCGACCCCGGCTTATGGGCGGAACTCGCGCGGCTGCGGCGTGTGCTGCTGGCTGTCGGACTGGCCGCGTTCAGCCTCTACCTGGTTCAGGCGGAGTACCTGAACGATGATCTCGGGCCGATCCTCGAGCAGGGCCGCTCGCTGGTCATCTACGTCAATCGCTGGACCTGGATCGTTACGTGCTTCGCGTGGGGCCACCACCTCCTGAACCGGCCGATGCGCTGGCTGCCGTACGCGACCCAGGCCGTGTATCCCTGGTACATCCTGCACCAGACGATCACGGTGGTGGCGGGATACCAGCTGTCGAAACTGGCGCTCGGTCCGGTCGTCGAACCGCTACTCGTACTCCTTATCACGCTCGGCGGGTGCTTCGTGCTGTACGAGTACGTCATTCGGCGGATCGCGGTCCTGCGGCCACTGTTCGGCGTCAGCTACACCAACCGACCGGCATCGGTGCGCAGCTATCAGCCCCAGCCGAGCTCTTCGATATAGTCATCGTCCATGCCGAAATAGTGGGCGATCTCGTGCACCAGCGTGCGATGAATCTCATCGTGCAACGCGTCTCCTACAAGCCCCAGCTCGAGGTGCGGACGACGGAAAATATAGATGACATCGGGAAGCTCGCCGGCATGGTTAGCCTCGCGCTCGGGTAAGGGCACGCCGGTATAAAGGCCGAGCAGGCCCTCGCCATCGGGGTCTAGATGATCGTCCGCTTCGTCGAGCACGAGTATCTCGACGTTATGCATGGCCTCGTGTATCCACGCAGGCAGCGCGGCGACCGTTTCGCGGACCACCTCTTCGAAGTCGACAGGTTGCATCGGGCGATTATAGCCATGCCCGGCGGCTCGCCTCAGATCGTAATCTTCTGCTGGTAACGCGCGATGTTTGCGGGTGCGCCCAGTTCGCGCTTGAGTTTTTCGAGCAGTGGCCGTTGGCCGCGCTCCTCGCCGTGTACGAGGTAGACGGGTGGCCGGCCCTCGAAGCTTGCGTACCAGTCGAGAAGATCGCTCTGGTCGGCATGGGCAGAGAGGCCGCCGATGGTATGGCGCTGCGCGCGCACGCGGTACGCATCGCCCCAGAGCCTGATCTCGTCGGCGCCGTCGACGAGCCGTCGGCCGAGTGTGCCGACGGCCTGGTAGCCGACGATGACGAGATGACATTGCGGGCGCCAAATGTTGTTCTTGAGGTGATGCAGAATGCGTCCACCCGTGCACATGCCGCTGCCCGCGATGATGATCGCGCCAGCCTCGATTTCGTTGATCGTCATCGATTCCTCGGCCGAGCGTGTCGCATACAGATTCGGCAGATCGGGATAGTCGGATTTCGGCTCGAACAATCTTGCCGCGAACAGATGTCGGTAGTGGGAGTAGACTTTCGTTGCGCTGATACCCATCGGACTGTCGAGAAAGATCTTCCACTTGCCGAGGTTCCACGCGTCGAAGTGCTCGGCCATCAGGTACAGCAGATCCTGGGTGCGACCGACCGTGAACGCCGGGATCAGGATATTGCCCTGGGCGGCACGTGCAGCCTCGAAAACACCGGCCAGCTCCTCGATGGTCTCCGAGATCGGGCGATGATCGCGGTCGCCATAGGTACTCTCCATGAGCACTGCGTCAGCGTGCTGCAGGCGGGTGGTCGGGTCCATTAACGGGGCATCGCGGTAGCCGAGATCTCCGCTGAAGACGAGGGTGCGCCGGTCGCTGCCCTCCCGGTACTCCAGGCGAACGATCGATGCGCCGAGTATATGGCCGGCATCGAACAGCGTCAGCGTCAGGCCCGGCGCGATCTCGGTCGGCTCTTCGTACTCGAGGCCGCGGAACAGACCGATCGAGGCCTCGGCGTCTTCGCGCGTATACAGAGGCGCAATAAGACTCTTGCCTTTGCGGGCGCGTTTCTTGTTCTCCCATTCGGCTTCCTTCTCGTTCAGGTAGCCGGCATCGGGCAGCATGATGTCACACAGGGCTTTGCTGGCCGCGTGCGTGTAAACGGGCCCCTGATATCCCTGCCGTGCGAGCAGCGGGACGCGGCCCGAGTGATCGATGTGCGAGTGACTGATGACGACGGCATCGATGTCCCCGATATCAAACGGGAATCGTTCCCGGTTGCGCGCTTCTTCGTCTGACGTGCCCTGCACTAGGCCGCATTCGAGCAGAATCCGCGCATTGCCCGCGCGCAACAGGTACAACGATCCCGTGACTCTCTCGGTGGCACCGAAAAACTGAAGTTCGAACGCCATTGGGTCTCCAGTCGGTTACAATGTCAGTGAGAGGACACCATGGCACCACCACTGCAGGCCAGCAATAAGTATTACCTCGTTGTTGTGGCAGACGAGGCCCGGGCGGATCTCTACAAGCGCGAGCGGCGCAGCGGACCGCTGCAGCACCTGCGCACCTTCGAGAACGAGGCAGCCCGCCAGAAAAACGACGAACTGCTCGCGGACCGCGGCGGCCGTGCTTTTGACAGTCACGGTCACGGGCGGCACACGATGACGGCCGAAAAGTCGGGTCCCAGGCAGCATCTTGCCGAGGCATTTGCCCGCGAGATTGCCGAGTACATCGCCGCCGTGCAGCACAAGGCACAGCTCCGGGGCTATGCCCTGGTCGCGGCACCCAGGTTCCTCGGCACGCTGCGCGCGCAGCTCGCTTCCCGCGTCAGTGAGGAACCGTATCTTACGATCGACAAGAACGTCGTCGGGCAGGCCGAATCCGACATCGCGAAGCTGCTGGACCCGTTCTGAATCCGGGCTGACACACCGACGAGGCCGCAACAGTTTGTAACGGTGAACGGCAGACCGGCCTCTTCAAGCGCCAGTGCTGCTACCGTTACCGGATGCCAGCGTCAACGTCACAAGCGCGTGTCCTGATTTCCTAATGTTACTAATACTCGGCAGTCAGCTGTTCGCGCCTGAGCATCTGCCCCCGGCCAGCGACGGGCCGGTGTTCATGGCCGAAGACCTCGGGCTCTGCACCTACGAAAAACACCACCAGCAGAAGATCGTGTTGTTTCTCGCCGCGATGCGGGCGTATGCCGACGAGCTCGAGGCGGTGGGCTACGATGTGCACTACGTGAAGCTCGACCCCGGCGACGACCGTCCCTATGAAGACAAGCTCCTCGACGCTCTGCAGGCGGAGGGTGATACGACGCTCACGCACTTCGAAGTCGAAGACAAAGCAATGGAAACTCGAATTGTCGATTTTGCGGAACGCAGCGCGCTCGAGCGCACGGAGCTTCGCTCGCCCATGTTCTCCTGCAGTCGTGACGAGTTTGCAGCCTACGCGAAAGGGAAGTCGCGCCTGCTTATGGGAGACTTCTACAAACAGCAGCGACGGCGGTTGGGCATTCTCATCGATGACCAAGGCGAGCCACTCGGCGGCCGCTGGAGCTACGATGCCGACAATCGCAAGAAACTCCCGCGCAACGTGACACCACCCGATATGCCGTGGCTGGATCATGCTGGCCACGTCCCGGAGGTGACTGAACTCGTCGCCAGCACGTTTCCGGACCACCCTGGTAGCGCAGCACAGTTCGCCTGGCCCACGACTCGCGCCGAGGCGCGAACCTGGCTCGACGATTTCGCTGCTCATCGACTGGAGCAGTTCGGGCCTTACGAAGATGCAATGACGACACGCTCGAGCACCGTCTTTCACAGCGTTCTGAGTCCATGTCTGAATATCGGCCTGCTGACGCCCGACGAAGTCATTGAGCGCGTGCTGGCCGACGCCGACAAACTGCCGGTGCAAAGCGTCGAGGGCTTTGTTCGACAGGTCATCGGTTGGCGCGAATTCGTACGCGGTGTCTACCGCGAGCACGGGGAGCAACAGGAGCGCAGCAACTTCTGGAATCACAAGCGCGAAATGGGTGCCGCATGGCACGACGGCACCACCGGAATCCCACCGCTCGATGACACGATCGCCACGGCGCAACGCTACGGCTGGACGCATCATATTCCGCGCCTGATGGTCCTCGGCAACCTGATGACGCTGTGCGAGATCCGGCCACGTAGCGCGCATCGCTGGTTCATGGAGATGTTCGTCGACTCCTCGGAGTGGGTCATGGGGCCGAACGTCTTCGGCATGGGCATTTTCAGTGACGGCGGCCTGTTTGCGACCAAGCCCTATATCTGTGGCTCAAATTACTTGCTCAAAATGAGCGACTACGGCAAAGGTCCGTGGTGCGACGTCGTCGACGGGCTGTACTGGCGTTTTATCGATCGCCACCGCGCCTTCTTTGCCGGCAACCCGCGCCTCGCGTTGATGCCGCGTGCCCTGGATCGTCTCGACGACGAACGGCGGACTCGCATCTTCGCTGCCGCCGACGCGTTTCTCGAGCGGCATACCGCCAAATCAGGATAACGCGGCCTCACGGCTCGTCAGGCTATGGCGCCCGTACGACGACCTGGTCCCCATAGAAGGCAATGAAGCCGGCGATCGCACCGACCTCATCGAAGGTGCGTGGGTAATACCATGCGACGTCTCTCAATTTGCCGTCGATATCGACGGCCCAGTACGATGCGTCTCCCTTGAACGGACAGTGTGTGCGGGTCTCGCTCGGGATGAGAATCTCGGTACGAACGTCGTCGGGCGGAAAGTAAACGACGGGCGGATAACCCGCCTCTGAAAGCAGTAGTGCACGGTCGCTGCGAGCGAGTTCGATATCGCCGAGCAACGCGATCCTCGTGTCGCCCGTGGCGGAGACGGTAATCGTATGATCCGGGCGTTTCCGTGCGGCCGCAGACGCACCTAGACTGTTGGTCACGCCGTATTCTGCAGCCGCCGGGAGCGGCAGCGCCTCGAGCAATACTTCACGTCCGGCCAGCTCAGCGCCCACTTGCGACGCCAGGTAAAGGGCCGCTTGCACGCAACGCAGATCTTTGTCGGAAGGTTGACCTTCTTGTGCATCGGTTCGACCACTCATTGCGCTGGACTGCCACCATGATGCCTCACTGCCGACCGCTTTTGCTGGCAGTCCTGTAACAACTCGTTTCGATCGAATCAGCTCGCGACGCTGTCCGAGTCGCGCATGACGTGACCGAAAGGCAGCAGCGCCAGCGGCACGAGCTTGAGGTGCTGCACGGCGATCAGGAATCCACCGAAGACGAAGAAAACGAGATTGCCGAGCAGTGACACGGGCGCTCAGACGTCGGCGTCAACGTTCGCGGCTGCGTGGCACCCCTGGCATTCGACGGTGATCCGCTCTGCGGCTGCGCGCGCAGTGTCGAAGTCCGTGGATTCTTCGACATCACGGGCCGCGGCCCGCATTCCCCGGAGGTACTTTTGCAGCTCCGGCGGAATACCGTCGACCTCGTCGTGGCGCGACAGCCAGTAGGCCGGCGTCATTGCACCGTCGAAGTCACCTTCCGCAAGGGCCAGATTGAGTTTGTCGATCTGCCGTGCATGGCGGTGCATGTGTTGAACGAACGCATCGCTCTTCCACGGGTCGGTCTCAGCAGCCGGGACTTCGTCCTGCGGCGCGTCTTCCGCTGCGCATCCGATCATGCACAGCGCAATTCCTGACATCAGGATCATTCGCACGTTCATTTCAGCTCCCGGGCCCGGCTCCGGGCCAGGCCGTAGCCCAGCTTAGCCGGACCCTCGGCTATAGGCGATACGTAGATGATCTGACAGAATCGGGGCTCGCAAAGCCTAGGAGCGCGCCAGTGAGCGAAGGTAACATCAACGGCCGGATGAAAATTATCCTCGCGTTTATTGGCGTCGTCGTGATCGCCATCGTCGCGGCGATTGCGCTGCAGGACAGGGACGAGGCAACGCCGCTCGAGACTGTCCGTGCGGATGTCGAGAAGGCGCTGGCGAGCACGCATGCGCCGACCTTCGGCGAGCCGAACGCCAAAGTGCACATCGTCGAGTTCCTCGACCCGGCCTGCGGGACCTGCGCGCTATTCTACCCGATGGTCAAGAACTGGATGGGCCAGGTCCCCGGGCAGATCCGCCTGTCGGTTCGTCATGTCGCTTTTCACTCGGGTGCCGACTATGTCGTCAAAGTCCTCGAGGCCAGCCGCAGGCAGGGCAAGTACTGGGAGACACTCGAGGCCCTGTTGGCCTCGCAGTCCCGGTGGACGAGAAATCACGTTGTCGTCCCTGAGCAGGTCGGCCCCGCGCTGGCCGGTGTGGGGCTGAACATGACGCAACTCGAGGCGGACATGAATTCGATCGAGGTCCTGCGCAACATGGAGCAGGACAAGCAGGATGCCGTTTTCCTGAAGATCAGCAAGACCCCGACCTATTTCGTCAACGGTCGGGCCCTACCGAGCTTCGGCGCGCAGCAATTGGCCGATCTCATTCGCGAAGAACTGGAAAAGTGAGGATGGCGCATGCTGGATGAACTCGACGACAAGGAAGCCCGCGTAATCGGTTGCCTGATCGAGAAATCGATCGTTACGCCGGACCAGTACCCGCTCACACTGAATGCCCTGACGAATGCCTGCAATCAAAAATCGTCGCGCGACCCGGTGATGTCACTCACCCAGGGCGAGGTGCAGCATACGCTGCAAACCCTCGAGGGAAAGCACCTCGTGCAGAAAGCAGAAAACTTCAAGGGCCGGGCGGACAAATACACGCAACGATTCTGCAATACGCGGTACAGCGACCTGCAATTCGACGATGCAGAACTCGCGACGGTGTGCCTGCTGTTGCTGCGAGGGCCGCAAACGCCCGGCGAACTGCGTTCGCGAAGTGGCCGCTTGTACGCATTCGCCGACAATGCGGAAGTCGCGGCAGCGCTGGAAAGGCTGATAGGACGGTCCACGGGTCCGTTGGTCGTGAAATTGCCTCGTACGCCGGGTCGCAAGGACTCGGAGTACATGCACCTGTTTTGCGGACCGGTCGACGTCGACGCGCACGTTGCCGAGGCGAGGAGCGCGCGGCCGGCGCCAGCAAGGCATAACCTCGCCGAGTTGGTGGAGCGGATCGAAAGACTGGAGGCGGAAGTTGCGGACCTCAAGGAAAAAGTGGACGGCGTTTAGCTGAAGCCCAGACCGGACAGCAATTCCTGGCTATCGTCGTGAACGCGCTCGGCCTGCTGCGCAAGCGTCGCGGGTGGCAACAGATCCATCATCGGTTCGGTGGTGAGGCAGGTTTCGCGGAGGCGCCGTTCTCGC
>JAAUYD010064030.1_pt1 | contig 13294 bp, 15 predicted proteins | sample 7278101 | NCBI WGS metagenome assembly JAAUYD01 (sample SAMN14350128, study PRJNA611818) | marine sediment metagenome | isolation source: surface marine sediment (0.6m) | place: French Polynesia: Moorea | collected 2018-08
TCTCACCCTGGTCAATTGCCACGGCCGGCAGCGTCAGAAGCGCTGCGGCAAGTGTCACGAGAAAGCGTCTCACGGGCTGGCCCCTTCCATCCGTTCCATTCGCGACAGGAATTCGCGCTCCCAGATAGCCGGATCGAGCGGCCCGAGATGTTTGTAGACGACAGTTCCCGCAGGATCAACCAGGAATGTCTCCGGTGCGCCGTACACACCCCAATCGATGCCGACTCGACCGTCCGCGTCGTATGCCGACGCGACATACGGATCGCCAAGGTCGCCAAGCCAGCGGATGGCATCCGGACGCGAATCACGCCAGTTGATGCCGTAAATGGGAATGGTATTGCTGGCTGCAAGGTCCATCAGGAAGTCGTGTTCTGCACGGCACATCACGCACCAGGTGGCCCATACGTTAACGAGGGCATACTTGCCCGCAAGGTGTTGCGTGCCAATCGTTACTTCGGGGTTTTTCAGTGTTGGCAGCTCGAATTCCGGCGCCGGCTTGCCAATAAACGGCGACGGCAAAGCACGCGGATCACCATGCTCCAGCCCCATGACCAGAAAAACGATCAGGCCGATGACGATTACCAGCGGCCAAACGAAGCGGTTCATGCGGGCGCCTCCTGCGGCTCGGCAGCCTTGCTCTTCTCACGCACGTTGACGCGGTAGCGCCGGTCGCTGACGGCGATCAGGCCGCCCAGCGCCATGATCAGGCAACCGAGCCAGATCAGGCGAATCAACGGCTTGTACTGAATGCGAACGCTCCAGGCGCTGTTGCCCAGCGGATCGCCAAGCGCCACAAACAGATCCTTGTCGAGGCCGGCGCGGATGCCCGCCTCGGTCATCGGACTCTGCTGCACGAGGTACTGGCGTTTTTGCGGACGGACGGTACCGACAAACTCGCCGTTCTTGCGAATCTCGATCTCCGCCTCAACGGCCGTGTAGTTCGGGCCGGTCACGTTGCGCAGCTCACGCATCTCGAACTGGAAGCCGGACACATCGGTGGAGGCACCGGGCGACAGTGCCCGATCAGACTCGACGCCGAACGCCGATACGATTGTCACGCCAAGAACGAATAGCCCCATGCCAATGTGCGCTACCGACATGCCGACCACCGACCGCGTGGCGCCCGCTGCGCCCTTCTCACGGCGCACCGATCTCAGGATCGGTACGAGCGACGACGCAACGATCCAGAACGCCGTGATGCAGCCCACTGCAAGCATGACACTGAGCCGGCCGTAGACGAACAACGGCACGACGATGCCAAGCACAACACCGATGATGGCCGGGATCTTCAGGGCATCGAGCCAGGTTCCTGTCTTCTGGGTGCGCCACGCCGCGTGCATACCCATGCCGAGCAATACCACCAGTGGAATCGTCGGGATCAGGAATGCAAAGTTGAACCAGGGCTCGCCGATGGAAATCTTGCCCCAGTCCATCATCTGATAGATCAACGGGGAAAGTGTCCCGTACAAAACGATGGCGGTCGCGATAACGAGCAGGACATTGTTCAGCAACAGGAACGTTTCGCGCGACAACAGGGCAAAACCGGCATCGGAATCGAGCGACGGCGCGCGCCAGGCGTACAGCACCAGCGCCCCGACGACGACGACCCCGAGGAAGGCGAGGATGAAGTAGCCGCGCTCGGGGTCGGTCGCAAACGCGTGCACCGAAACGAGAATGCCCGAGCGCACGAGGAAGGTCCCGAGCAGACTCAGCGAGAAAGCCGTGATCGCGAGCAACAGTGTCCAGCTCTTGAACAGTCCGCGCTTTTCAGTGACCGCCAGCGAGTGCATCAACGCGGTACCGATCAGCCACGGCATGAACGACGCGTTTTCAACCGCATCCCAGAACCACCAGCCGCCCCAGCCAAGTTCGTAATAAGCCCACCAGCTGCCGAGCGCGATTCCGAGCGTCAGGAAGAGCCATGCCACCGTCGTCCAGGGCCGCGTCCACTTGGCCCAGGTTCGGTCGAGGTCGCCGCTCAGCATTGCCGCAATCGCAAAGGCGAACGCAACCGAGAAGCCAACGTAACCGATATACAGCAGCGGCGGATGAATCGCGAGACCGGGGTCCTGCAACAGCGGGTTGAGGTCCGCGCCGTCGGCGGCGGCGGGTACGAGGCGCTCGAACGGATTCGAGGTCAGGATCATGAACGCCAGGAAGCCGATCGAGAGAAAGCCGAGTACGCCGATGACGCGTGCGGCGAACGCGTCGGGGACTCCGGCGCTGAAACGCGCGACCGCAACCGTCCAGCCGGCGAGAATCAGAACCCACATGAGCAGCGAGCCTTCGTGCGCACCCCAAACGGCCGATACCTTGTAGACCGTCGGCAGTTCCAGCTGCGAGTGGTTGGCAACGTACAGCACCGAAAAGTCGTTGGTCAGGAACGCGTAGGTCAGGCAACCGAACGCGATCGCAACAAACACGAACTGCCCGGTTGCTGCCGAGCGCGCGACGCCCATCATCGCCGCGTCGTCCCGATGTGCGCCGATAAGTGGCACCGCGGTCTGGATGGCAGCGAGGGCCAGCGCCAGGATCAGCGCGAACTGACCTACCTCAGGAATCACTGGGATTGCATCCTTCAGCGCCGCGAGCGACCGCTTGCTGGATGTCCTGCTGATGCTTGGACAGTGATTCCGCAACTTCCGGCGCCATGTAGTTCTCATCGTGCTTGGCGAGAATCTTGTCGGCGACGAAGATACCATCGTCCCCGATGCGACCGTGCGCGACGACACCCTGCCCCTCACGGAACAGGTCGGGCAGAACGCCCGAATAAGTCACGGGCAAGGTACAGGCCGTGTCGGTAACTTCAAAGCTCACGTCGAGCGAGCCTTCCGCGCGCTGTACGCTGCCGCCGACGACGAGCCCGCCGATACGGAAATTACGCTCGGACGGATGCTTGCCGGCAACGACGTCCGAGATCTCGACGAAGAACATCATGTTGTCCTCGAAGGCTCTGAGCGTCAGTCCTGCAGCAATGGCGATGCCAAGCGCGGCCAGTCCGACGGCCAACATGCGTTGCTGTCTGGGTTTCATTCTCGTTCCTCAAGCGCCTTGAGGCGCACTTCGATATCTCGATAGACACGCTTATGCCTGATTCGTGCGCGCCAATCGGAAAACACCACGATTACAAGGGTCAGGGCGAAACAACTCCATACGTAGGCGCCGTAACCGCCCATCGCAAAACCGTCCATCAGCTACCTCCCTCGGGCGACAGGATCATCTCGCGTACCCACCGCGTGCGTCGCTCGCGATACAGGACTTCTGTCCGGACACGGCGCAGCAACATCGAGCCGAACACCAGCGTGAAGCCAAGGATCATGACGAGCAGGGCCGTCTTCATATCCGCGTCCATCGTGCCCTCCTTGAAGACCGTCTGGCCCTGGTGCAGTGAGCTCCACCACTCGACAGAAAAATGCACGATCACGACGTTTACAACGCCGACCAGCGCCAGCACTGCACTCGCCTTGTCGGCTTTGGCGGTATCGTCGATTGCACTGCGCAACGCCATGTAGCCGAAATACAGAAACAGCAGGATCAGCTCCGACATCATGCGCGGGTCACCCCACTCCCACCAGGTGCCCCACATCGGCCGGCCCCAGATCGATCCGGTGCAGAGTGCGAGAAACGTAAACGCCGCGCCAATGGGTGCCGCCGCTGCGGCAACCGCATGGGACAGCTTGATTCGCCAGATCAGGCCGATCGCACCGGCGCCCGCCATAATCATGTATGCCATGAGCGAGAGGTAAGCCGATGGCACGTGCACGTAGATGATGCGAAACGCATCTCCCTGCTGGTAGTCCATCGGCACGACGAATAAACCCTGCCAGGTGGCCCACGCTATGAGCGCGAGTCCGGGCACGGCAAACCACGGCGACAAAATGGCAGCCGATCTATAGAAGTGTGGCGGTGAGGCCAGCTTATGAAACCAGGTCCACATAGGTTTAGGACCTGTCGACGGAGTTATTGTGGCGCGCTGCCGGTAGCCGTTTCTCATTCGGCGAGGCAGAAAGAGCGCTGTGTGGCTGGCCCACATAAGCGATTGATAACGAAGCCGAATGAGGAACGGTGCCGGCCCGTCGGGTTGCGGCCAGGAAGTCCCAGCCCGGCGTTACTCGTTGTTCATTTGGAACTACCAAATTTCTCTCCTCGCGCCTTGGTCAGCGCCTTCCTGGTCGCAACAGCGACCACAATAACTCCGTCGACAGGTCCCAAAGTCTACTCGTTACTGATACGTAATGCGGCAGCCGTTGCATACGGTGCAAGGCTTAATGAAGCGATGGCATAAGCGCCCAGCGCCCAGATGCCGGTCGTGTAAACGTCATTGCTGGCGGCAAGCGACACGGCGTTGGCGCCGAGAATCATGATCGGCATCGCGAGCGGCAGGATAAGCAGGCTCAGGAGCGCGGTGCCCCGATGCAGGCCGACGGTCAGCGCCGCGCCGATCGAACCCAACAGGCTCAGGCTGATGGTGCCGAGCAGCAAGGAGAGCATCATCACGCCGACAACCTCGAACGGCATGCGATACGTGATCGCAAGGACCGGAGACACTATGACAAGCGGCACCCCGCTCGTCAGCCAGTGTGCCAGCGTCTTGCCGAGCACCAGCACCGGCAGAGGCTGCGGACTGACCAGCAACTGGTCGAGGCTGCCATCCTCGTAGTCAGACAGGAACAGAGAATTCAAGGACAGCAGCGTTGACAGCAGCGCCGCCACCCAGAGAACGCCCGGGCCGCTGAACTCCAGCTGCTCGGCGCTGGGGCCAACCGCCAGCGGGAACAACGTGCAGACCATCGCAAAGAAGAACAGCGGGTTCAGAACGTCGCCGGGACGCTTCCAGGCAAGCAGCAGGTCGCGCTTCGCGGTTGCGAACAGACCTGAAAACATGCCCGGTATTTGCCGCTCCTTCGCGTTCACTGGATCTTCACCCGTGTAATCGGCGCCTTGAGCTCGACGTCCTGGTGAGCGGCCATGACGCACATCCCGCCCGCCGCCAGGTGCTCTTCGACGAGTTCGATGACGAGCGCCCGACCTTCGCGGTCGAGGTTGGTGAACGGCTCATCCATAAACCAGAGAGGCACATCGGCCAGCAACATGCGTGCGAGCGCTACACGTCGCTGCTGACCCGCCGACAACGATCGCAGGATGAGTTTCTTGAGGCGGGAGATTCCAAGGCGCTCGTAGACCGCTTCGACATCGATCGACGACTGCGCCCGTAGCGAGCGTTCGAAATCAAGATTTTCGACCAGGGTAAGGTCGCCCTTCAGCCCGGTGCGGTGCGCAAGCCAGACCAGCGCCCCATGGAATTCCTGGCGCTGGTGCTCGACGGGCGTGTCGTCCCAGAAGACCTGCCCGGTTTCCAGGCTCAACATGCCGGCAATTGCACGCATCAGGCTGGTCTTGCCACAGCCGTTTCTGCCTTCGAGCAGCAGCAACCCGCCGCTTTCTTGCGCAAATGAGAGACCCTGGAACAGGCAACGTTCACCGCGGATCAGAGTCAGGTTGTCGGCCGATAGTTTGTGAGTCAATGCCTTACGCTCTGTCGCCAGTCGCCGACGTTTCGAAAATCACACCAAAACATTCCTGTTTATCAGGCAATTAGATTTTGTTTCTCAGTTTAGTTCGCGTTTGTTTCCGCGTGCCTTTGAAAAGCCACGAAACACGTGTTTTCCGGTTGCGCAAAACCGGAGGCCAACCTTAGACTGAATGTACTGGTCGATTAACTACTATTAGAAATGACCGGAACCGGACAATACCAACTTTTGCGCAACGAGACGATTGCGAGTTTGTACCTATGGACCTAGCGGCTGCAGGCCTTAGAGAGCAACCATTTCCGTCCCACGGCAAACCGCTGGCGGTCATAACGTATCATGCGCAGCGCGCGGCGCTCGATATGCTCAGGGAAACCCATGAACACCCGACCGGCCTGTCGCTGCTGCAAGGCCCCACCCTGTCCGGCAAATCGACCCTGACTCACCACTTCCTGAAATCGATTGATCATGACTGCGCCGTGGCCGTCGTGGACGGCAAGGGCCTGAACACGACCAACCTGCTGCTCGCAATCCTGCGCAAGTTTGGCTATGACATCGACCTGAGTTCGGCGAGCGAGCTGTTGGGCCTTGTGCGGGTGTTTGCGTTGCAGCAGGCAGCCTCGACCGTGCCGCCCATGCTGATCATCGAGAACGCGCATGAACTCAACCCGAGCGCGCTGCGCGCGCTCTGCGAGCTGGCCGTCATCCGTACCCGCACCGGCAGTGCGCTGAAAATGGTCCTGGTCAGCGATCGCTCGATGACGACGATTGTCAATTCCCCAGCCATGAAACCGATTGCCGATCGCGTGCTGCATGACTTCCACCTGCACCCGATGACCCGCGAGGAGACTCGCACCTATCTGCACGAAAAGCTCCATAGAGCGGGCGCCGAATTTCCAGCCTTTATATTCCCCAACGCTGTCTGTGAGGCATTGTGGGGCGCCTCTGGCGGCTGGCCTGGCATCCTGGATCGCGTAGCGCTGCTGGCGATTGCTCGAGCTGAATCGCTGCCCGTGCCAAAGGAAGCTGTCGAGCGCCCGACGCTGCCGCCAGGCACTTGGGACAGCGCGAACGTCGTCAGCCTCGACGAAGCGCCGTCCTTGCCGCCTGAACCACCGCGCCTGGTGCTGACGAACAACGGCAGCGTCATCCAGGACCTGAAGATGCAGAAACCGCGGCTCCTGATCGGCCGCTCGGAGCACAATGACATTGCGATCGGCAGCCGCTTCATCAGTCGACACCATGCATTGATCGTGCGGCACGGCAACTCGACGTTCCTGATGGACCTCAACAGCACCAACGGCACGTTCGTCAACGGCCGGCGCGTTTCCAATCACGTGCTGATGCACGACGACGTGGTCACGGTCGGGCATCACAAGATCAAGTTTATCGACCCGCATGCCACCAAAGGCGGCGATCTGGAAGGACCGGAGTTCTCCGACACGGCTATCATGAAGACGATTGAGGACATGCGAGCGCTGTTGGCACGCGAGAACACGGCGTTGATGCCGGCGGCAAGCGAGGATCTGCCGACACTTCAAACCTGAGTCTGACTAGCCGTAGAACTGTTCCTTGAAGTGCTTGCGGCACATCGAGACGTAACGATCGTTTCCGCCAATCTCAACCTGTGAGCCCTCAGTCACGGCGTTGCCGCTCTCGTCCATCCGAATAACCATCGTGGCCTTGGTACCGCAATGGCAGATCGCTTTGAGCTCCTTGAGATTGTCGGACCACGCCAGCAGGTACTTGCTCCCCTCGAACGGCTCGCCCTGAAAATCCGTGCGCAGCCCGTAAGCCAGCACCGGTATGTTCAGCTTGTCGGTCACTTCGCTCAGCTGGAATACCTGGTCCTTGGTCAGGAACTGTGCCTCGTCGACAAGCACGCAATGCAGCGACGTTTCCATGTGACTCGCCTTGGCGATCGCGAACAGGTCGCTGTCGGTGTTGAACGTCATCGCTTCCGTCTCGAGACCGATCCGCGACGTAACCTTGCCGGCTCCGTAGCGATCATCAAACGAAGGCGCAAACACGAGCGTACGCATGCCACGCTCTTTGTAGTTGTAACTGGACTGCAGCAAGCTCGTCGACTTGCCGGCATTCATCGAGGAGTAATAGAAATAGAGCTTCGCCATGGGCGCGCATTGTCGCACCGACGTGCGCTTGATGCACTAGCCCGAAATTGTCAGCGATGCAAAGTCAGGAGTTTGCCGAGCTTACGACGATGACCGTGCTGCTCCGGGTGCTTGGAACGGCACTCCGAGCATTCGTTGGTCAATGAATGACGGCCCGAGATGATCTGCGGCACCGGCGTCACGACTCCGGAGCGCAGGCAACGGCTGCAAATCACCAGGTTGCTGAGGCGATTCAGCAAACGGTAGCTCACGTTTTCCTTTGCAATATCTTTCGCGGTGGCGGCCATGACAGCTCTCCGTCCTAATGTGCCTGTTTTGGCACCGACGGCGCCGTCTGACCAGCAGATACAACATAATTGCTTCAGTACTGTGAACCAGTCGTGGTTCTCTCTGTGACGCAGTTCAATCCGGGCCGCCTGCTGGTCACCTTGGGTTTTTTGGCTTTGACGGCACGACGGGCGCACACCTCCGATATCGACGCCAAGGCTCACCCAGTTCAGAATTATGTGAAGTTCGGTAAACCATGGCGCGCCGATCTGCACAAACCCTCAGGACGAGCGGTATTGGCACTCTGGGAGGGCTCCAAACATGCGGCTACTTCGCTTCGGGCAGACATTAAGGCTTTCTATCCTGACGCTGCTGGCGTCGTTCTACATCGCCGCGTGTGGCGGTGGTGGCGGTTCAGGCGGCAGCCCGCCTCCCACGCCGCCTCCACCCGCTGCGCCGCCAACTGGTGCGGAGCTGCTCGCCGCATCCAGATTTGCGTCGCATGCCACCTTCGGCGCGTCGTACGCGGACATCGACGCACTTGCGCGCCAGGGCCGCGACGCCTGGCTGGATTCACAGTTTGCTCAACCGGTCGGTGAACACACGCCAATCGTCTCGGATCTGTACAACCGACGCGAGGCCGGCGAGTTCGACGCATTCGAGACCGACATCGAATACCTGATTCAGTTTCGGCGCTTCGCCTGGTGGCACCGTGCGGTTACGAGTCCTGACGTGCTGCGGCAGCGGGTTGCGTTCGCGCTGAGCGAGATCTTCGTCGTTTCCGACAACGTGGATGCGCTGATCGTCAATCCATTCGCGCTGAGCAGCTACTACGACACGCTATTAACTCATAGCTTTGGCAATTTCCGCGATCTGCTGCGCGAGGTGTCGCTGCACCCGGCGATGGGTATCTATCTCAGCCACGTCAACAATCGCAAAGCCAATCCGGCGAACAACACGTTCCCGGACGAGAATTATGCCCGCGAAGTCATGCAACTGTTTTCTATCGGCCTGTTTGAGCTCAACATTGACGGCTCGCAGAGGCTTGACGCGAACAACCGGCCGATCCCGACCTACTCAAACGTCGAGATTCGCGAGTTCGCGAAGATCTTCACGGGCTTGTCGTACGGCGGACCCGGTGCCTTCTTTGGCAATGAGGACCCCAATTTCGCCGCCCCGATGCGAATGTTCGACGCCGAGCATGAGCCCGGGGAGAAGCGTTTGTTGAACGACATTGTCGTGCCCGCGGGTTTGAGCGGTAGTCAGGATATCGAGGCCGCCATCGACAACCTGTTCAATCATCCCAATGTCGGGCCGTTTATTGGCAAGCAGCTCATTCAGCGTCTCGTTACGTCGAACCCGTCGCCCGCCTATATCGAACGCGTTGCACGCGCCTTCAACGGCGACACGACCGGCGTTCGCGGTGACATGCGTGCCGTAATTCGCGCGGTACTCACAGATCCGGAGGCGCTGGCTGATCCCGATCCACTAGGACAATTCGGCAAATTGCGTGAGCCGGTCGTTCGCAACGTTGCGATGCTGCGTCAGCTCGGCGCCAACAGCGACGACGGTTTCGTCTTCAATTCCGGCTATGTTGTGCAGTTTCTCGCCAAGCAGCACCCGCTGTCCGCGCCAAGCGTATTCAACTTCTTCCTGCCGGCGCACAGCCCGCCGGGCGAGATTGCCGCAGCGGGACTCGTTGCCCCCGAATTCCAGATAACGACGAGTTCGAGTATTGCCGGCGTCACCAACCTGGTTGACTGGTTGCTGGTCATCGGGGCCGTAACCGATGCGCCGGAACCGTTTGCACCGGTCAGCCTCGATCTGGACGAATACCGGACCCTTGCTGAAGACGTTGCTGCATTTGTCGATCGGCTCGATCTCGTGTTCACCGCTGGCACGCTGAGCGCCGAAAGCCGGCAGGCCATTGTCGGCACGCTCAACCCGATAGACGACAACGAACTGCGTCTTCTGATGGGTCTTTACCTCATTCTCGTTTCGCCGGACTACGCGGTTCGCCTGTAAAGGAATTACTACCATGCTGACACGACGCAAATTTCTGACCCACAGCTGCGCCCTCGGCGTTGCTTCCGCCACGGCCGCCAGCACCCTGCTGCAACTCGGGCTCGCGCGCCAGGCCGCCGCGCAGACCGCGCCGGACTATCGCGCGCTCGTTTGTATTCTGCTCGCAGGCGGCAACGATTCTTACAACATGCTGGTGCCAACGGATGCCGATCAGTACGCCGAGTACGCGGCCATCCGTTCGGACCTTGCATTGCCCTCGAGCGACCTGCTCGGGCTGCCCGGGACAACATCCTCGGGCCGCAGCTATGGACTGCACCCCGGCATGCCGGAATTGCAATCGCTGTTTGCCAATGGCGACGCCGCGCTGCTGGCCAACGTGGGCACGCTGCTCGAAGCCTACGATGCCGCAGCCGTGGCAGCCGGTACCGCACGTCTGCCATTGGGCCTGTTCTCGCATTCGGACCAGATCGCGCAATGGCAAACCGCGGTCCCCGACGCGCGCGTTGCGCAGGGCTGGGCCGGACGTATCGCAGACCTGATGCAAGGCGTGAACCTGGAGAACGGTGTATCGATGAACATCTCGCTTTCCGGGAGCAATGTCTTCCAGAGCGGGAACACGGTCGCCGAGTACGCGATTGATGCCGCAGGCGACGGCGCCATCGGCATCAATGCTTACGACGACGGCACCGAATTCGGCGCGTTGCGCAAACAGATGATAGACGACCTCCTCGCCGTCCAGCAGACGCACATTCTGCGCCGTGAATACTCGAATCGCATGCGCGCCTCGATCGACGCCCGTCAGGTATTTATTGATGCGATGGCGACAACGCCGACGCTCAACACGCCGTTCTCGGCCGGACCTTTTTCGCAGAGCCTGCGGCAAATTGCGCGCGTTATCAGCGCACGCGACGCGCTCGGCGCCACGCGCCAAACGTTCTTTATCACCGTTGGCGGCTGGGATCATCACGATGACGTACTCGAAAACCAGGCCAACATGCTGCCGGCGATCAGCGCCGGCCTACAGGAGTTTCGCGATGCGCTGGTTGAACTCGGCGTGTTCAATGACGTGACCACCTTCACAACGTCCGACTTCGGCCGGACCCTGACCTCCAACGGCAAGGGCTCCGACCATGGCTGGGGCGGGCATCACGTTGTCATGGGCGGCAGCGTGAGCGGCGCACAGTACTTCGGTGACTACCCGATCCTGTCGCCGGCAAGCCCGCTCGACGTTGGTCGCGGCGTCTACGCGCCAACAACCTCGGTGGATGAGTACTTTGCGGAGCTCGCACTGTGGTTCGGCGTTCCTCCGTCGGAACTCGATCAGGTGCTGCCGAACGTACGCAATTTCTACTCGCCGGAAGGCGGCGCGGCGCCACTCGGCTTTTTGCTGTAGCGCGCGGCGGCTCTTCGTATACAGTAGACCTTTCGCGGTAAACCTGTATGCGATGCGGCGCACTAACCAATAACGCAAACACTTATGACGCCGAACGATGCAAACGACGCCTCCGATGTTGAACTGGTCCGCGAATTCAAAGCCGGCAACGACGCCGCCTTTGATCAGATCGTGCTGCGCTTCCAGGATCGTGTCTACCGCCTCGCAAGCGTCTGGCTCTACGACCGACAGAATGCCGCTGATGCCTCACAGGAAGTGTTCCTGCGAGCGTACAAGGGGCTGCGCAGATTTCGCTTTCGCGCGCTGCCGTTTAGCTGGCTTTACCGCTGCACACGCAATGTCTGCAGCGAGTTCAACCGGCAGCGCCGAAGCGACTCACTGGATGACGAGCCTGCCGACGACTCCAATCGGCCGCACCAGGTCCATGAGGCGAACGATGCCGCGCGACGGGTCCGCGAGCTTGTCCGGGTACTGCCGCAACGACAGCGCGAGGTTGTCATCCTCAGAGTTTTCGAAGACCTGTCGGTCGCTGAGACTGCGGCGGCCATGGGATGCCGCGAAGGCACCGTCAAGGCATTGCTGCACAAGGCGACTCAGCGGCTAAAAATGAATGCAAGCAATTTGGGCCTGAAACCATGACGAATAACGACATCGAAGAACTGCGAAAAGACTACCGCGCGATCGAGGCACCGCCGGCCCTGGCGACTCGCATTCGTGCGCATGCGGATGCGCGACAGACGCGCAGGCGGCGCTGGATTCCGGCTACGGTTGGCGCAGCGCTCGCCGTTACCGCGGCCTTTTTGCTGTTAACTACCTTGCTGCAAGAGCAGCACGTAGCGACGACGCTGGTCGCGGACAACACCGAGCCCAAACCGTCAATGGCTTCCCTCGCCCGGGTTATGAATAAGCGCCCATCGGTGTCGGCGCCGAGCCTGTCGCAGGTTCGCACGCGCACGCTGCCAGCGCCGCCTCGAAAACCCGTGCCGCAGACTGACAAGCCGCCCGCAACGAAATCGTATCTGGATATTCCGCATTCAATTGCCAAGGAGAAAGATCATGCACACAGTTAAGAAACTCGCACTCGGTTTGACCGCTACCGCGTTGCTCGCGTTCGCACCGGCGAGTCACGCACAGTCAGCTGAAGACCTGCGCACAATGCAGACGTTTCTCGACATCATGACCAGCTACTTTCAGATCATTGAATCGAGTCACGCAATCAGCTCAGACCACGAAAAATCCGCCATCATGCACATGCAAAAGATTCAGGAGGTCTATGAGGAACGCGGTGAAAAGGCCCGGACCGCTGACGTGCTGCGCCAGGTGCTCGAGGATAGCCGCAATCCGACCATTCGCAGCGCCGCCAACCTGATGCTCGGCGACATACTGAAAGAAAGCGGCCGCGCTGACGAGGCCATCGAAGTGCTGCGCCGCGGCCTGAATGAAAACATCGAGGCGGCGGACTAGACACAACCACCATAACGGCGAGTCTGGCTTTCACCACTCAGCAGCCTCTGGCTGCAGAGTGGTGCCCAGGGCCGGACTCGAACCCAATCAAGCGAAACCACAGCATTTTCACTGCAAGCCAGGCGCTAGAGAACATGAGATAGCCCCGCATTTTCCTGCGCATGAAATTCGTTGGGGGATGCTACGCAGTAAAGGAAACCACCATAACGGCGAGTCCGCCTGGCGCACGACAGCGGCCTTCGGCCGCAGTCGTGGTGCCCAGGGCCGGACTCGAACCGGCACGTCCTTTCGGACAGCGGATTTTAAGTCCGCTGCGTCTACCAATTCCGCCACCCGGGCATGAAGGGAAAATGGAGGCTAGGGTCGGAATCGAACCGGCGTCCACGGCTTTGCAGGCCGCTGCATAACCACTCTGCCACCTAGCCTCGGTGGTCAATCGGCGTAGCAAAAGATACTACACCCCTGAGCAGGCGTCGCAGTATACA
>JAAUYD010094776.1_pt1 | contig 13287 bp, 13 predicted proteins | sample 7278101 | NCBI WGS metagenome assembly JAAUYD01 (sample SAMN14350128, study PRJNA611818) | marine sediment metagenome | isolation source: surface marine sediment (0.6m) | place: French Polynesia: Moorea | collected 2018-08
GTGAGCTGACCAACAACCTGCAGCGCATTCGTGAGCTGGCAGTACAGTCGGTCAACGCAACCAACTCGGCGTCCGACCGCGCGGCACTGAATGCAGAAGTGCAGGAGCGTATCGCGGAAGTCGATCGTATCGCGAAGCAGACCAACTTCAACGGCGTCAAGGTCCTCGACGGATCGTTCGGTACGGCCACGTTCCAGGTCGGCGCGAACGTTGGTGAGACGATCTCTGTCGCACTGACAACGGACGTTACGGCGGGCGCGATCGGTTCAATCAATACCAACACGGCTGCCGCGTACAGCATGGCAGACGCCGCAAGTACAGACATCACCGTCAACTTCGGCGACGGCACAACGGCTGACCTATACGGTAGTGCAGTTGTGGCCGCAGATGCGACCGTGCAGGAAGCCGCCGACGCCATCAACAACGCGAACGTCACCGGCATTGCAGTATTCGTCAACGGAGCCGACCAATTGCAGGTCATCAACAGCAATGGCGCCAACGTGACGATTGGAGAGACGGGTGCGACTGGCGCCGACACCACGGGTCTGGCCGGCGTTACGGCTGACGAAACAGTCGGTGCTACGACAACGCTGGCAAGCGTCGGGGTCGATACGGTTGCGAATGCGAATTTCGCAGTTGCCCGCGTCGATTCTGCACTGACGGCCGTAAACGGCCTGCGCGGTAACCTGGGTGCTATCCAGAACCGTTTCGAGTCGACCATCGTCAACCTGCAGACAGTCAGTGAAAACCTGGCGGCCTCTCGCGGTCGCATCCAGGATGCTGACTTCGCTGCCGAGACGGCCGCTTTGACCAAGGCACAGATCCTGCAGCAGGCCGGCGTAGCCGTCCTCTCGCAGGCAAACGCCCAGCCGCAGCTCGCGTTAAGCCTGCTGCAGTAACGGCGCAAGCACGACACCTGAGGAGGGCGGCAGGGATGCTGCCCTCCGAGGGTCAGGAGAAGTCTCATGTCTCAACAGGACGTTAAGAACATCTCCGCAGCCACAGGCACCTACCCGGTACAAAAGACCAATTGGGAGCCTGTGAGCCGAGGCGGCAAGCAGACGGCCGAGACCGGCAAGGATGTGCCGGCGCAATCTCAGCCCGACGTTGAGAATCTCGTTCAGGCACTGAATTTCGCGGCTACGAGTATTGGCCGCGACTTGCGTTTTCAGGTGGATCTCGAGAACGGACGGTCGATTATCCAGGTGCTCGATCGCGAGACCGGCGAGATCATTCGGCAGATACCGCCGGAGCACGCGAGAACTTACGTATCAGAGATCGGCGATGTAGCGCTGCGGCTCTACGACGCACGGGTCTGATGAAGACTTTGGGCCTGCCGGCGAAATATGGCATGGATCTTGTAGGTACAGAGGAAGACCACGACGTCGTTGTCCGGTGAGGCGGTGGCGGCGGCAATGATTGCGAACTGAGAACCAGGTATGCCCAGTATTGTTTCGACAGGAATTGGATCCGGCCTCGATATCGCCGGAATAGTGCAGTCGTTGGTAGCGGCAGAGGGCCAGCCCGTGGAGACCAGAATCGCACAACAGGAAGCGCGCGCGCAGGCCAAACTATCCGCGTTTGGCAGTCTGAAGTCCGCGTTATCCGATTTCCGCGACAAGCTGGATACCATGAAGTCGCTCGACAAATTCCTGTCGCGAAAGGCCTCGTCCGGCAACGAAAACTATTTCACCGTATCTGCAGGCACCAGCGCATTGCCCGCAAGCTACGATCTCGAAGTCGTACAACTTGCCCAGGCACAGAAGCTGACGTCGGGTGCGTTCGCGGATTCAGACGCTGTCGTGGGTACCGGGACGCTCTCAGTATCTGTCGGCAGCGAGACGATGGCGCTGGAAATCGACGGCACGAACAACACACTTGCCGGCATCCGCGATGCGATCAATGCGGCGACAGATAACCCGGGGGTGTCAGCCACGATCGTCAATGCGGACAGCGGCAGCTACCTGATCGTGACTGGAGAGGCGACGGGCGCCGCCAATGCCATTACGATTTCGCAGGCCGGTGGCGACGGTGGTCTGAGCGCACTTGAGTATGACCCCGGTATGGGCCTTACCTCGATGACCGAGTCGATCGCGCCGCAGGACGCACTAATTCGAATCGACGGTCTTGACGTACAAAGCGCTTCGAATACGTTTGCAGGTGCTGTGCAGGGCGTCACGATCAATGTCCTCGCAACATCCGGCGGAACAACGAATACATTGCTGGTCGAGAACGATGACCAGGCGGCAAAAGACCTCGTGTCGGAATTCGTCGAGAGCTACAACGCGCTCGTCAACATCTTCGACAGTCTGACATCCTACGACGCCGAGAGCGAAATTGCGGCGCCGCTGGTCGGTGACTCAACCTTGCGCGGCATTCGTGATCAGATTCGGCGCGAAATGAGCATTGGCGTTCAGGACCTGGACGCCAGCTTCTCTACACTGAGCGAAGTCGGCGTTGAGGTACAACTCGACGGCACGCTCAGTCTGAACAGCGAACGTCTCGACGAAGTTGTCGCTGAGGACTTCGTCAAGTTCGGCCAGCTGTTCTCGACGACCGACGGCTTTGCGACAAGGCTCTATGACCTGACCGACGGTTACCTCGAAAGCGACGGCATCATCGAGTCGCGGACGCAGGGACTGACGTCCACGATCGAGGGGTTCAGCGACGACCGTCAGGCGCTCAACGATCGCCTGTCTTCACTCGAGACGCGTCTGCTGCGGCAGTTCAACGCGCTCGATTCACTGCTCGCCCAGCTGACGTCGACGAGCAATTTTCTGACACAGCAACTGAGCGCCCTGCCTGGCGCCGGTGACACGCAAGGCAGCTAAGGCCACACAAAGGAAACTCCAATGCACTCAGCCGGCAGTGACAACGCACTACAGCAATACCAGCAAATCGGCATGCGCAATGCCGTTGGCGACGTATCGCCGCACCGCTTGATTCAGATGATGATGGAACACGCTTTGTCGAAGATGAACTTCGCACGCGGTTTTATCGAGCATGGCCAGGTCGCCGAAAAAGGCAAGGCAATCGGCGACGCCATCAGCGTCATTAACGGTCTGCAGGCAAGCCTCAATCACAAGGCCGACGAGCGCATGGCGGAAAACTTCGACTCGCTGTACGCATACATGATGCGCCGCCTGCTCGAAGCCAATCTCAGCAACGATGTCGAGATTATCGACGAAGTTGCCGGACTTATGAGCGAACTCAAGGAAGCCTGGGACGCGATTGCTGACGAAGCCGAAGCAGTCGCCGAACAGCAGGAGAGCGATGGGAGGCAGTAATGGTAGCCAACCGAGCAGAAGCAGAGGTCAGCCCCGGGAACATGGCTCGGGAAATGGCCAGCAACATGGAGCAGCTTGCCGCGGAAGGGCAATGGAACGGCGTTGAACGCATTGCCGCGCGATTGCGGTCCGTCGTTCTCGAGGTGCCCGTTAGCGAACGCCGCGAGGTGATGGAGTTCGTCAACTACGCGCTGGAGCGTGTCCGCACGCAAGCACTTTCGTCGCGTGGCGAAGTGGCAGGCAAGCTATCCGAAATCCGTCGCGGCCGCGATGCTGCGCGTGCCTATGGCGGTTCACTGGCGCCACGCCGGGAGCCTGAAGCGGAACTGCGCTAGGCGTAGCCTTCGGATTACGTTAAATTTGCGGACAACTGTGACTGTGGTCACAAAGCCGCCGCATCGTTGCGTCTATGCTAGTCGCAAGTCGAGCTGCACAATAGGTTCAGACAGAAGGCTAGAGGACCGGCATGGCATCGCAACAGGCATCCTTGGGGAACGTGCTGATACTGGACGCGGATTCGGACCGCGCTTCGCAGCTGATCGAGCGCTTGCGTTTCCTGCACTATGAAGCATCGGCCGCAACCGCCGACGCCGCTGCCGGTCAATTCGACGCCGACCAGAATGCCGCGGTAATCGTCGGGGACCTGTCGGCTGGTTTCGATGAACTCTCACTCGCTATGCGCGAACGCAACCCGGACCTGCCGTTTCTGTGCATGCCGGAAGCGTTCGCGACATTGACGGACAATGGCCCGAACTGGCCGCTTGACATTCCACTGCGTCGAGCGCAACTGCAGCGACTGTTGCAGCGGGCCATTCGCTTCCAGGGCCAGGATCGCCGCCGGCGCATCACGGGGACGTCCCGGTCGATCCGCGACGTGCGCCGCCTGATTGAGCAAGTCGCGGACTTTGATACGAACGTCCTGATCACGGGCGAATCCGGTACGGGCAAGGAACTCGTTGCCCGCACCATCCACGAGCTTTCTGATCGCGCGGACCAGCAGTTCGTTCCGATTAACTGCGGCGCGATACCGCCGGAACTCCTTGAAAGCGAGCTATTCGGCCATGAAAAGGGGGCGTTTACGGGCGCCATTGTGGCGCGCACGGGTCGTTTCGAACTGGCCGAGGGCGGTACGCTGTTTCTCGACGAGATAGGCGATATGAGCCTTGATATGCAGGTCAAGCTGCTGCGTGTCCTGCAGGAACGTACGTTTGAGCGTGTCGGCAGCGGCAAGCTGCGTGACTGCAACGTGCGTATCCTGGCGGCGACCCACAAAGACCTCCCGGCGGCCGTCGAGGCCGGCGAGTTTCGCGAGGATCTCTACTATCGCCTGAACGTTTTCCCAATCGTCATGCCGCCGCTGTTCAAGCGTGTCTCCGATCTGCCGATGCTGCTCAACGAGCTGCTCGTAACGCATACGGGTGATGAGGAAGGGGCGCTGCGCGTCAGCGAAGGGGCGATGCGGATTCTCGCGAACTATCGCTGGCCCGGCAACATTCGCGAATTGTCGAATCTCGTCGAGCGCCTCGCGATCATCAAGCCGGAAGGGATCGTCGAAATCGACGATCTGCCACCCAAGTACCGCGAGGCGCAGCCCGCCGAACCGGGCGCGTCGAACAACGTTGCCGAAGCGATGCGCAGCACCAGCGCCAACCTCAAAGAAGCCCTGCAGAACGTCGAGCAGGAGTTGATCGGACAAGCCATGGACGCGTCCGACGGAGTTGTGGCCCAGGCTGCGCGCCTTTTGAACATGCGGCGCACAACACTGGTCGAGAAGATCGGCAAATACGACCTCGCCTGAGCAGCGCCTGACCCGCAGCGCCTGTCCGAAAACCGTCACGTTACCCGCGATGTCAGAATTTTGACGCTTGCACCTGCGCCGGTGAATCCTTAAGCAATTGAAATAAAAAGAAAAAAGGTTCTGGCACGCAACTTGCAAAACATCCGGCAGAGAAACTGATTTCTGTCGGAGAGCACGTTGGCATCACAGGATTTGCAGACGCAGCAACTGCAGAGCGCGTTCCGGGTATTCAACCATCAGTCCGAATTGCTGGAGGGATCCTATCGCGAGCTGCAGAATACAGTTGCCGGATTGACGCGGCGTCTGCAAGCCGCGCAGCGCGGCCGCCAGACCGAGCTGAGCAAGAAGGAACGGCTGAGCCGGCGGCTTGCAGATCTGCTTGAGAGCCTGCCGGGTGCAATTCTCGTCATCGACGATAAAGGCGTGATCCGGCAGCAGAACAGCGAAGCCAGCGAGTTGCTGCACCAGCCGCTGATCGGGCACGCCTGGGCGTCCATCATTCGTCGCGAAGTCAGTAACGGCCGCAGCGAGGATGGCAACATCCAGCTCCGCGACGGTCGCTGGTTCAACCTCGCGCGACGCGGTCTGAAGAGCGGCAGCGGCGAAATTCTGCATTTGACGGATGTGACCGAGGAACGCCAGCTATCCGAATTGCGCCAGCGCAACGAACGGCTCACGGCAATCGGCGAGATGACGGCGGAGTTCGCGCATCAGGTACGTACGCCCCTAGCCTCGACGATGCTGTATGCCGGTCAGCTCAGCAAAGACACACCGCAGCAGGAACGTGTCGTCGGCAAGATCGTCGAGGGATTGAACGACCTCAAGCGCATGGTCAGCGACATGCTCGGATTCGCTGCGGGCGCGAAACGGGCGCACGAGTCGGTCAACGTGACCGAACTGCTCACCGATGTGCGCGCTAGCATCAAGGGCCAGCTCAAGACGGGCACGGTCGTCAGTGTTTCCGCAACCGACAACAGTCTCCGCGTTGCAGCGAACCGCGATGCGCTCAAAGGCGCATTACTGAATCTGGTCATGAACGCGGACCAGGCGACCGATGGTCCGGCCAGTATTCTCCTGCACGGCCACCGGTTCAGTGACTCGGTTCACCTGTGTGTGGCCGATAACGGTCCCGGCATTGACGACGCGGTGAAGCCGCGATTGTTCGAACCGTTTTTTACGACGCGTCCTCAGGGCACAGGCCTCGGCCTTGCAGTCGTTAAGGCGGTAGTTGCAGCGCACGGTGGAGAAGTAGCGGTGCATACGTCAGATCTCGGCACCAACTTCAGCCTGCAATTGCCGGCGGAGCGTGAGGAGGATTGATGTGACGACGCCCGCCGTACTCATTGTCGAAGATGACGCAAACCTCCGCGAGGCGTTGTTCGACACGTTGCAAAACGACGACACCCCCGTGCTGACGGCCGACGATGGCACGTCGGCGCTGGAGATACTCCAGCGCGAACACGTCGGGCTGGTCGTTACCGACTGGCAGATGGCACCGATGGACGGTATTACGCTGCTTGGCCGGATTCGCGAGGACTACCCGAGCCTGCCGGCGATCCTGATGACCGCACATGGCACGATCGAAAACGCGGTCGATGTCATGCGCAACGGCGCGGCCGACTATCTCGTCAAACCGTTTGCTGCCGACGAGCTCAAGAGCATCGTCGGCAAGTACATCAGCGAAACTCCGATCGAAGGCGATCTGATTGCGGCCGATCCGGCGACGCAAAACCTGTTGCAGGTTGCCGAGCGCGTCGCCGGCACCGAGGTCACTGTGACCATCAGCGGCCCCAGTGGTTGTGGCAAGGAAGTCTTCGCTCGTTTCATTCACAGTCAATCGGCGCGCTGCGATCAGCCGTTCATTGCGATCAACTGCGCGGCGATTCCGGAGAGCATGCTCGAGGCCGTGTTGTTTGGTTACGAGAAAGGCGCGTTTACAGGGGCCACCGGATCGCACGCCGGCAAGTTCGAGCAAGCGAACAGCGGTACCTTGCTCCTCGACGAGATATCGGAAATGGATCTTGGCCTTCAGGCCAAGCTCTTGCGAGTCATCCAGGAGAAGGAGGTAGAACGCATTGGCGGCAGCCAGGTGATCCCGCTTGACGTTCGCGTTCTCGCAACGACCAACCGTGACTTGAGGCGATACGTCAGTGCGGGAAAATTCCGCGAAGACCTCTACTACAGACTTAACGTCTTTCCGCTGCAGATCCCGGCGCTCGCTGACCGTCCGGACGACATCGTGCCGCTGGCCGAACGTGCGATACGGCGATATGGCTCCAGCGCTATCCGTCTGAGCGACTGCGCGTGCGCTGCGTTGCGCGCACATCGTTGGCCCGGCAACGTGCGAGAACTCGAAAACGTCGTGCAGCGTACCTTGATTCTGCTGTCCGGGAACGAGTTGCGCGAGGCCGACCTCGTGTTCGAGGACTCTGCAGATCTCTCCGCGGCGACCGAAGCTGGCCTCAGCGAGGGGCTTCGGAATCGCGAGTTTCAACTCATACTCGACGCATTGAAGTCGCACACCGGCAAGCGCAGCGACGTGGCGAAAGCGCTGGGCATCAGCCCTCGCTCCCTGCGTTACAAGCTCGCACGTATGCGCGATGCCGGCATTGCCATTCCGGGAGAACCCGCATGAATACGATCAGCACAGATCACCTGCTCAGCCAGATTCGCACCATGGGCCAGGAGTTACGGCCCACTGAGTCGGCACCACGACCGGCGGATTCGGATGGCCCCGATTTCCGCGCGATGCTCAAGACCACAATCAATGCGGTCAACGACGCTCAGCAACACGCGAGTGAACTGAAGACCGGCTTCGACAATGGTACGACCGACGCGACCCTCGCCGAAGTCATGATCGCGTCGCAGAAAGCCAACCTGTCGTTTCGTGCCGTGACGGAGGTCAGGAACAAGCTGGTCACTGCGTACCAGGACATCATGAACATGCCGGTCTAGGCCGCGAATAACGAACAAGGAATCGTCAGGACATCATGGAAACCGGAACCGTCATCGAATCTACCGCTGTCGACACCAGTCAGCTGAATCTCGCCAGCGTGCTACGTATCCCGGCCGTGCGTCAGGTCATATTGTTGATCGGTGTCGCCGCCGCAGTCGCGGTTGGCTTCGCCGTCGCGCTGTGGTCACAGTCGCCCGGATACCGTCAGTTGTTTGGTGAATTGGGTGCACCCGAGGCGTCTGCGATCGCCGATGCGTTGCAGGCATCCGGCATCGATCACAAGATCGGTGCCTCGGGCGCGATCCTTGTGCCGGAAGCCCAGTTGCATGCGGCACGACTCGAGCTCGCATCGCAGGGATTGCCGAGCGTGACGGGGACGGGCATGGATCTGATGCAGGAACAGTCGAGCTTCGGTGTCAGTCAGTTCATGGAAACTGCGCGCTATCAGCATGCGCTTGAAGCTGAGCTTGCACGTACGATCTCCAGTCTCGGTGCGGTGCGCGAAGCGCGTGTTCACCTGGCGCTACCGAAACAGAGCGCATTCATTCGCGACAACAAGGGCGCAAGTGCCTCAGTCCTGCTGCATTTGTTCGGCGGCATGGAACTCGAAGCGGACCGAGCTTCGGCCGTCGTAAATCTCGTTGCCGCGAGCGTCCCTAACCTGCACGCCGACGATGTCACACTCATCGATCAGCACGGTCGCCTGTTGAGTTCGAGCGGCGAACAGCCGGCAAGTGCGATGGCGGCGACGCAGTTCAAATACTCGCGCCAGCTCGAGGAGACCTACAAGAAGAGTATTGAGGACATTTTGACTCCGCTTGTCGGCCTGGGCCGCGTGCGCGCAGAAGTTTCCGCGGACATCGACTTCACCTACACCGAGGAAACCAGCGAGATATTCGATCCGAATCGGACCGTCGTACGCAGCGAGCAGACGAGCGAAAACCAGACCAATGGCGCCGGCACGCTCGCGGGCGGTGTGCCTGGCGCGCTGAGCAACCAACCGCCGCAGGCTGCTGGCGCGCAACCCGTCGTTACCGAGGAAGAACAGGTCACGCCACGCAACAGCTCACGCAGCGCTACGCGAAATTATGAAGTTGATCGTACGATTCGCCACACACGCCCGCAGTCAGGCGATGTCCGTCGGCTCTCGGTCGCCGTTCTCATTGATGACACTCCGGCGGAGGGGGATGAAACCCAGTCGGCCCTGACAGAAGCAGATATTGAACGGTATACGACATTGGTCAAGCAGGCGGTCGGCTTCAATGAGGCACGCGGTGACACGGTTGTCGTCCTTAACGAGTCGTTTCGGCCGGCCGAACCAATGGAGGAGGTCGCGCCACCGCCACTCTGGGAACGCCCGGCGCTCGTCGACGCAATGAAACAGATTCTCGGCGCCATCCTGGTCCTCGCGATTGCGTTCGGCATCGTTCGTCCTATGCTGCGCAACGTCATGTCCGGTGGTGGCGGCGCCTCCGGGCAGTACGTCGCCGGAGGCGGGGAACTCACAGTAGGTGGTGGCGCTCAGCTCGGCGGCGGTGTTGCCGCGCTTGCGGGGCCCAGCTACGACGAAAAAATTGCGGCCGCGAAGAACCTGACAGGCCACGATCCGGCGCGCGTCGCGCAGGTCGTCAAGAAATGGATAGCGACCGATGAATGATGTTGCACAGTCGATGAATGGCACAGAGCGTGCCGCACTTTTGCTTATGACGCTCGGCGACCGTGAGGCGGCTGAGGTTCTGAAGTACATGGGTGCCGATGAAGTTCACCGAGTCGGCAGTGCGATGGCCAATCTGAAGAGCGTCAGCCGCAACGACGCCGATGCCGTGCTCGATATTTTCATCATCGATGTCGAGGACCAGACGGCACTCGGCGTGGATACCGAAAACTATGTGCGCAAGCTGTTGGGTAACGCATTCGGTGCCGCCAAGGCAAACGCATTCATCGAACGAATTGTCACGGGCGACGACGCCCAGGGACTCGACGCGCTCAAATGGATGAGTTCGCGCGAAGTTATCGACATCATCCAGGAAGAACATCCCCAGATTATTGCCATCGTGCTTGCTTATCTCGATCCTGGCACGGCAGCGGAAGTCATTGACATGTTGCCGGACGAAATACGCGCGGACATCGTAATGAGGGTTGCCCGGCTGACGGATATTCAACAGAGTGCACTTGCCGAAATCGAAAGCCTGATCGCCAGTAAGTCCGGTGACACCAGTCGCGGCGGGACGCGCAAGGTAGGCGGCGACAAGGTCGCGGCCAGTATTGTAAACGCGCTCAAGCCGGAGCACGGTGAGAAACTGCTCGAACAGATCAAGGAAAAGAACGAGGAATTGTCACAGCGCATCGAGGACATGATGTTCGTCTTCGAGACGCTGCTCGAAGTTGACGATCGCGGCATCCAGGCGCTGTTGCGCGAAATCTCCAACGACCTGCTCGTGGTTGCGCTCAAGGGCTGCGATCCGGAGATCAGCGACAAGATCATGGGCAACATGTCAAAGCGTGCCGCCACGCTGTTGCGTGAAGACATGGACGCCAAGGGACCGATGAAGCTCAGCGACGTCGAAGAAGCCCAAAAGGAAATTCTGGACGTAGCGCGTCGCCTTGCGGACTCCGGAGATATCAATCTCGGCCGCGGCGGTGAGGAATATGTCTGAAGAATCCGGCGCCGCTCGCTGGAAGGTCCCGGCGATCGATGGCTCGGACGGCCAGGGATATCTGACCGCGGGCAAGCTGCAAGAGTTGCAACAAGCCGCCTACGACGAGGCGTTTGCCAAGGGTCATGCCGAGGGTCTGGCCGCTGGCGCCGACGAAGTTCAACAACGCGGCGAACGCTTCGACAAGTTGCTGCGCGCCCTGTGCGAGCCCTTCGATCGGCTCGACGAGTCGGTCGAGAAGCAGCTTGTCGAACTTGCAACAATGCTCGTTCGGCAGCTGTTTCGGCGCGAGATACGTCTCGACCCGACGCACGTCATTGGCGTCGTCCGCGAGGCAATTCAGAAACTGCCGATCGCAAGCCGCAACGTTCAGGTGCATCTGCATCCGGACGATGCAGCTCTCGTGCGTGACTCGCTGGCGCCAGCCGAGGGAGAGCCGGCCTGGTCACTCGTTGAGGACCCCCTGATCGCGTGCGGCGGCTGCAAGGTAACGACCGAGAATTCGCAGATCGACGCAACCACGGATGCCCGCCTCAACGCTGTCATCAGCGCGGCTCTTGGCGATGAGCGCGGTCGATGAGCGAGAAAGTCACATTGTTTCCCGGCCCCGACCCGGACCGCAATCTGGAGCGAGCATTGCGACTCGGACCCTATATCGATCGCGCCTGCGATGAACCGCCGCCCCTCGTCGTCGAGGGCGTACTGCGTCGTACCGTCGGACTCGCCATGGAAGCCGAAGGCTGCCATGCGGCGCTCGGTGGACGCTGCGATGTCGTCGCGACAGACGGACGGCGAGTCGAAACCGAAGTCGTCGGCTTTGCCGGTGACAGACTATTCCTGATGCCGGTCGGCGATATGCGGGGCGTGGTCCCGAACGCACGCGTCATTCCTGTTTCCGGCGTGCCCGAAGTCGTCGTTGGTGACGAATTGCTTGGGCGGGTGCTCGACGGTCGTGGCAGGCCACTCGATGGCGGTCGGCCGATCTCGCACGGGCATACGGTGCCGCTCATGGGCGAGCCTATCAATCCGCTGCTCCGTCAGCCGATTCGCCAGCAGCTCGACGTTGGCGTGCGATCCATCAACTCGCTGTTATCGATTGGCCGCGGCCAGCGTATGGGCCTGTTCGCCGGCTCAGGTGTGGGCAAGAGCATGTTGCTCAGCATGATGACGCGGAACACCGAAGCCGACGTCGTGGTGGTGGGCCTGGTAGGCGAACGCGGCAGGGAAGTAAAAGAGTTCATTGATCATTCGCTCGGCGAAGACGGACTGCGTCGAGCCGTGGTTGTGGCAACGCCGGCGGACGACACTCCACTGATGCGTCTGCACGGCGCCTGGCTGACGGCTGCCATCGCTGAGCATTTCCGCGATCAGGGCAAAAACGTGCTGCTGCTCATGGATTCGCTGACGCGCTTTGCGCAGGCGCAGCGTGAAATCGCACTTGCGATCGGTGAGCCGCCCGCTACCAAGGGCTATCCACCCTCCGTATTCGCGAAACTGCCACAGCTCGTCGAACGTGCGGGAAACGGCGCCGACGGCTCCGGCTCGATTACCGCTATCTATACGGTACTTGCCGAAGGTGACGATCCGAACGATCCGATAGTCGACGCCTCGCGCGCCATCCTCGATGGCCACATCGTGTTGTCGCGCGCCTTTGCCGATGCCGGCGTGTATCCGGCCGTCGACATCGAATCTTCAGTCAGCCGCGCCATGACTCTGTTCACCAGCGACGCGCAGCAGCAACTCGTATCGCGGTTCCGACAGGTCTGCGCAACCTACCAGGAGAATCGCGATCTGGTTGCGGTCGGCGCGTACCAGCCCGGTTCGAATCCGCAGCTGGATGAGGCCATCGCACTGTGGCCCTCAATCATCGAATTTCTGCGCCAGCACCAGAACGACAGTGTCAATTCGAACGCGAGTCTCGCCGCCCTGCGGGAACTGTTCGATGCGGCGCCGGCGGCCAATGGCGAGTCTGAGCCTGAGCCCGTAATGAGCGAGTGACATGAAGAAACGCACCCGCAAAATCGACAAGATCGTTTCTCTTGCGGCGAACGAAGAACGGCGTACGGGCCAGGAGGCGGGCCGCTCGCGCCAGCGGCTCGACGAGCAACTTTCGCGCCTGGGCGAACTCAACGCCTATCGCCACAACTACGCCAGCAAATCGCCGTCGGGCTCCAGCGTCAGTGCCGCTCAATGGCAGGATTACCAGAATTTCCTGCAGCGACTCGATGGCGCGGTGCGCGCGCAGCAGCAGATCGTCAGTGATTGCGAACAAAACCTCGAGACACATCGCCAGCGCTGGCTGGCTAAGCGCCGCCGCCTCGAATCGCTGGAGCGCGTATTCAACAGGTATCAGCAGCAGGACCGGGCCTACGAGGAGAAGCTCGAGCAGAAGGCGCTGGATGATCTACCTGCGGCGCAAAACGTCGGGTTTGGAACCGACGACGAATAATCGCCCGAAAGCTGGCACGCATCTTGCTCCTGTATTTGTACGAGTCATTACATCTGCAAAAGGACCGCACATGCTGGCGACACTAAACCTGCAAATCTCCACCCTCGACTCCGGCGCCAAAACGTCGGCACTGCAAGGAA
>JAAUYD010004539.1_pt1 | contig 13285 bp, 10 predicted proteins | sample 7278101 | NCBI WGS metagenome assembly JAAUYD01 (sample SAMN14350128, study PRJNA611818) | marine sediment metagenome | isolation source: surface marine sediment (0.6m) | place: French Polynesia: Moorea | collected 2018-08
CCGGCGGGCGGCTTCTGCCTGTTCGCGTTCAACGACCCGGCGCCGGTGGTGTCCTGGAGCATCCTCGACCACGAGCGGCGACCCAAGCTGGCCTGGGAGGCCGTCCGCGCGGCGTGCCGACCGGTGGTCGTGATCGCCGACCGCCCACCGCCGATCGTCGTACCGGGCCAGCCGGTCGAGCTCGAGATCCACGTCGTCAACGACCTCCGTCAGGCGATCGACGGCGCGACCGTCGACGTCGTCGCGAGCTGGCCCGGCGGCGAGCAGCGCTGGCGATTCGGTGGTTCGGTCGAGCCGGACGACGTCGCACGCGTCGGCCGGATCGAGCTCGACGTCCCCGACACGCTCGGCGCGCTGACGATCGACCTCACCCTGGCGGCCGGCGAGCTGGAGGCGACGAACCACTACACGTCGGCGATCACCGTCGTCCCGGAGTGACCGGGCGACCGTCCCGCTCCTGACGAATCCCACCGATCGGGCGGGAGGGGCGCCTCCTAACATCGGCGACGTGGCGTCGATCCAGGTCTCGGGCCTCGGGTGGAAGCTCCCGAGCGGCGTCGAGCTGTTCCGGGACGCCTCGTTCTCGGTCGGCAACGGCGATCGCGTCGCGCTCGTCGGCGCGAACGGCGTCGGCAAGACGTCGCTGCTGCGAATCGTGACCGGCGAACAGGCCGCCACGGCCGGCACGGTGTCGGCGGGCGGCACGATCGGTGTGATGCACCAGCTCGTCGGGATGAACGGCCCCGGCGGCGACGCACCGGCCGACGTCACGTCGTTGCTGCTGTCGTTGTCGCCCGAGCGGCACCGCCGTGCGCGCGAGCGGCTCGCGGCGGCCGAGGCTGATCTCGGCGACGACCCGATGCGGTACGCCGAGGCGCTGAGTGCCTGGGGCGATGCCGGCGGCTACGACCTCGAGGTCCAATGGGACGAAGCGTGCGGTCGGGCCCTCGGCGCCGACTTCCGCGACGTCGCCGACCGACCGTTGCGCACGCTCAGCGGTGGCGAGCAGAAGCGGCTGGCCCTCGAGTTCCTCCTTCGCGGCGAGGCCGAGCTGCTCGTGCTCGACGAGCCCGACAACTTCCTCGACGTGCCGGCGAAGCGTTGGCTCGAACGCGAGCTCAACGCCACCCGCAAGACGGTGCTGTTCGTCAGCCACGACCGCGAGCTCCTCGCCGGCGCAGCAACCAAGATCGTCACGATCGAGGCATCGGGAGCGTGGACGCACGGTGGCGGATTCGCCGGGTACGCCGAGGCCAAGTCCGCGCACGCGGAGAAGAGGGCCCGCGACGCAGCACACTTCGACGACGAGCGCAAGCGGCTGGAGGACCTCGTGGCCGAGCTGCGACGCCGGGCCCACATCAGCGAGGTCTTCGCGCCGAAGCTGAAGGCGGCCGAGTCGAGGCTGCGGCAGTTCCTCGAGAAGAACGAGCGTCCAGTCGAGGTGCGCGACCAGCGGATCGACGTCCGGCTCCGAGGCGCCCGGACGGGCAAGCGGGCGGTCACGACCGAGGCGCTGTCGATCGACGGGCTGACCGACCCGTTCGATCTCGAACTGTGGTACGGCGAGCGGGTTGCGGTGCTCGGGGGGAACGGCGTCGGCAAGAGCCACTTCCTCCGGCTGCTCGGCGGTGACGACGGCGTCGACCACGACGGGCGGTGGAAGCTCGGTGCCGGCGTCGTGCCCGGCTCGTTCCACCAGACCCATGAGCACCCCGAGTGGTTCGGGCGGACCCCGGTCGAGATCCTGCACGACCACGACGTGGTGCTCGCGCCCGCGATGGGCATGCTGCGCCGGTACGAACTGCAGGGTTGCGCCCACCAGCCGTTCGAGACCATGTCGGGCGGGCAGCAGGCGCGCCTGCAGATCCTCCTGCTCGAGGTCTCGGGCGCCACCCTCCTCCTCCTCGACGAACCGACCGACAACCTCGACCTCGTCTCGGCCGAGGCACTCGAGGCCGGGCTCGGCCGCTTCGACGGCACCGTCATCGCGGTCACCCACGATCGCTGGTTCCTCCGTGGCTTCGACCGCTTCGTCGTGTTCGGCGACGACTGCACGGTGACCGACCACCTCGACTGCCCGGCAGAGTGGCGATCGAACGCCTGACGGGCCCGTCTCGCGGCAGGTGACCGCGCTGCGCCTCGATCTGGCGTAGGTTCTCACCACGTCTCAACAACGGGCCGATTCGTGCCGATGAACATCGGTACGTCCTTGCCGCCGGAGGAGCCCGCCCATGCCCGCAGTCCACTACCGCACGCAGATGAGTAGTTCGGACGCGATCATCTGGCACATCGAGGACGACCCGCACCTGCAGTCGACCGTGATGGCGGTGTGGTTGCTCGACTCGGTGCCGACCGACGAACGGATGCAGGCGAACATCGACCGCATGATCGAGGCCATCCCGCGGCTCCGCGAGCGCGTCGAACCCGCCCGTCAGCGCCCCAACTGGGTGGCTGTCGACGACCTCGACGTCACACGGCACTACTCGGTGCACGCGATGCCCGAGGGCTCCGGGCCGCGCAACGTCCTCGACTTCGCCGAGGGGTGGGCCAACGAGCCGTTCGATCGGGCGCGACCGCTCTGGAGGTTGGGCCTGTTGACCGGACTCGAGGGTGGCGGCGGCGCAGCGGTCATCAAGGTGCACCACGCCATCGCCGACGGTCTGGGCATGGTGCTCATGCTCGCCGCGTTCACCGACCTCGAGCGCGATCCGCCGCCCGTCGAGCCGACCGACTTCATCGCGGAGGAGCCCGAGCGCGAGGCGTTCGGCCCGGTCAGGCGCATGTGGTTCAAGACCCGCCAGGCCGCCACGACGGTCGCGCGCCGGCCGTTGCACAGCGTGGTCGATGCGACTGCGACGGCGTCGTCGACGATCCGGCTCGTGTTCCCGCACCGAACGCCGCACAGCAAGCTGATGACCGAGCGGAGCGGCCGGCGGCACCTCGACGCCAGGGCCATTCCGCTCGACGACATCAAGCGGGCGAGCAAGCGCTCGGGGGCGAGCATCAACGACGTCTTCGTCTCGATCTTCGCCGACGCCACCGACCGCTACCACGCCGCGCACGGCGTGGCCTGCAGGCGACTGCGCGTCCACGTGCCGGTCAACAGCCGCACCGAGCGGACCGCCGGCCACGCCGGCAACGACTTCGTCCCGGCACGCCTCTCGCTCGTCGTCCCGGGCGGCGGGGCCGACCAGCGGTTGGCCTCGGTCAGCGAGCAGCTCACGAGGCTCCGCGCCGAGCCTGCGCTCAAGCACATCAACCCGGTGTCGGCGTTCGTGCAGCGGCTCGGCAAGCCGATCGCCAAGTGGATCGTCGGCGGCATGATGAAGGGCGTCGACATCCTGGCGTCCAACGTGCAAGGTCCTCCCTTCCCGCTGTACCTCGCCGGCGCGAAGGTCGACGAGTTCTACGCCATGGGACCGCCGGCCGGCGCGTCCGTCAACATCACGATGTTCAGCTACGACGGCGTCGCGTCGTTCAGCATCACGTCGGACGCCGCGGCCATCGCCGACCGCGCCGGCTTCCTCCGCTGCCTCGACGAGGCGATCGCCGACGCGACCACGCCGGCACCGGTCACCGCCGAGCCGGTCCCCGCCTGATCAGCCGCAACCGTCACAGCGGGTGTCACAGCGGGTGTCTGACACCACCTGTAACACCCCGTATGCAGGATGCTGGTCATGGGTCGACGGCGACGAGTTGATGCCGAGGGTGGCATTCACCACGTGATGAACCGCGGTGTCGATCGCCGTGCGATCTTCTTCGGCGATACCGACCGGATCGAGTTCGGTCGTCGACTCGGCGAGATTCACGAACGCTTCGACGTCGAGACCCTGGCGTACTGCCTGATGGGCAACCACTACCACCTGATCGTGCGGGCAGTGCGCGGCGGTCTGCCGGAGGCGATGCAGCATCTCAGCAGCGTCTTCACACGCCACACGAACGATCGGCTCGGCCGCGACGGCCCACTGTTTCGCGGTCGCTACCACTCGATTCCGGTGACCACCGACGGCTACCTGTTGTGGTCGGCGAGGTACGTCCACCGCAATGCCCTCGAACTCCCGGGCGTCGCAGCGATCTCGGACCATCGATGGTCGAGCTATCGCACGTACCTCGGCTTGCGACGAGCGCCCGCGTTCGTGAACACCGACCTCATCCTCGAGCACTTCGACGGGGACCTCGCCCGGTTCCGCGCATTCACCGAGGAGGATCACACGTCCACCCTCCTACGGCAGCAACCCGAGGACGTCCGGCAGCTCGTCGATGCCGTGGTGGCATGCGACGACCTGCGTGCCGGAGACGACCACCGGGATCGGTCGTCGCGTCGCAGCCGGGACGTCCTCGTGCTCCTCACTGAGTCGTGCGACGACGAACACGTCCGCCGGTTGATCGACCTGCTCCTGGCGTTTCCCTCCGGCGGGGCCCGCCGGACCGCCCTCTCACGCGCGCGGCGACGGCTTGCCTCTGACCCGGCAGTCGGCCGCGTCCTCGACGAGGTCGAGCGGCACCTCGCCGCATGACCGCTCAGGTGTTACCGATGGTGTCTGACACCTTCTGTAACACCGGCGGTAATGCCTACACCCGGCTGAGCGACCTGCGGTTCTTGAACTTCGCCTTGCGGTAGTCGGCGTTCATCACGGCGATCACGTCGATCGAGATCTCCTTCGGGCACGCCGCCTCGCACTCGCCGTGGTTGGTGCACGAACCGAAGTGACTGTCCATCGTCTCGACCATGGCCTCGGCCCGCTTGAACCGCTCGGCCTGGCCCTGGGGCAGGAGGTTGAGGTGCGCCAGTTTGGCCCCGGTGAAGAGGTTGGCCGCGCCGTTCGGACATGCGGCGACGCACGCGCCACACCCGATGCACTCCGCTGCGTCCATCGCCGCGTCGGCGACCGGCTTCGGGATCGGGATCAGGTTGGCGTCGGGGGCCCCGCCGGTCTCGGCGGTGATGAAGCCGCCGGACTCCATGATCCGGTCGAGCGGCGACCGGTCGACCATCAGGTCCTTGATGATCGGGAACGCGCTCGCCCGCCACGGCTCGATCGTGATGGTGTCGCCGGACGAGAACTTGCGCATGTGGAGCTGACAGGTGGCCGACGCCCGTTGCGGACCGTGCGCCTGACCGTCGATCATCAGCGAGCAGGTACCGCAGATGCCCTCGCGGCAGTCGTGGTCGAACACGACGGCCTCCTCGCCCGCTTCGACGAGTCGTTCGTTGAGGATGTCGAGCATCTCGAGGAACGAGGCCTCGTCGCTGATCTCGTCGATGACGTGGCTCTCGAACCGGCCGGCGTCGCCGGGCCCGGCCTGCCGCCAGATCTTCAGGGTGATGTTCTTGAGATGGCTCACTCGCTGCTCCCTGTCGCGAGATGTGCCTGGCACATCTTGCGATTCACTTGTAGCTCCGCGTCTGGAACTGGACGACCTCGTATTCGAGCGGCTCGCGGTGCTCGACCGGTGCCATGGGATCGCCGCTCCACTCCCACGCCGTCACGTGGGCGAAGTTCTCGTCGTCGCGAAGGGCTTCGCCCTCGTCGGTCTGGTACTCGGCACGGAAGTGCCCACCGCACGACTCCTCGCGCACCAGGGCATCGCGGCACATCAACATGCCGAGCTCGAAGAAGTCGTCGACGCGCCCCGCCTTCTCGAGCGTCTGGTTCATGCTCTCGCCGTCGCCGGTGACGCGCAGGTCCTTGCGGAACTCGTCGTACAGCGCCGGGATCTCGGACAGCGCCTTCTCGAGGCCCTGCTGGGTGCGCTCCATGCCGCAGTAGTCCCAGATGATCTTGCCGAGCTCGCGGTGGAAGTAGTCGGGCGAGCGGGTGCCGCCCACCGACACGTACTGGCTGAACCGCTCGCGGGCAGCCTGCTCGGCCTGCCGGAACGCATCGTGGCCCGTGTCGGGGATCGGCTTGTTGAGCCAGTCGGCGAGGTAGTTCGAGATGGTGTACGGCAGCACGAAGTAGCCGTCGGCGAGACCCTGCATGAGCGCAGAGGCGCCGAGCCGGTTGGCGCCGTGGTCCGAGAAGTTGGCCTCGCCCGCGGCGTACAGGCCGGGCACGGTGGTCATCAGCTCGTAGTCGACCCAGAGTCCGCCCATCGTGTAGTGCGAGGCGGGGTAGATCCGCATCGGCACCTCGTACGGGTTCTCGCCGGTGATGCGCTCGTACATGTCGAACAGGTTGCCGTAGCGCTCCTTGATGGTGTCCTTGCCGAGGCGGCCGATCGCGTCGGCGAAGTCGAGGTACACCCCGTTCTTGAGCGGCCCGACACCCTGGCCGGCGTCGACGGCGCGCTTGGCCGCCCGTGACGAGACGTCGCGCGGCGCGAGGTTGCCGAAGCTGGGGTAGATCCGCTCGAGGTAGTAGTCGCGGTCGTCCTCGGGGATCTGGGCGGGGGCACGCGTCTCGTCGGCGCTGTTCGGCACCCAGACGCGGCCGTCGTTGCGCAGCGATTCCGACATCAGCGTCAGCTTCGACTGGAAGTCGTCGGCCTGCGGGATGCACGTCGGGTGGATCTGGGTGAAGCACGGGTTGGCGAACGCAGCGCCCTTGCGGTGGGCCCGCCAGGCAGCAGTGACGTTGCACGACATCGCATTCGTCGAGAGGAAGAACGCGTTGCCGTACCCACCGGTGGCCATCACGACCGCATGCGCGGCGTGCGAGCTGACCTCGCCGGTCATCAGGTCGCGCACGACGATGCCGGCGCAGCGTCCGTCGATCACGACGATGTCGACCAGCTCGATCCGGTTGTAGAAGTTGACGTGGCCGAGGCCGATCTGGCGCGACAGCTGCTGGTACGCGCCCATCAGGAGCTGCTGGCCGGTCTGGCCGCGGGCGTAGAACGTGCGCGACACCTGGGCGCCACCGAACGACCGGTTGTCGAGCAGGCCGCCGTACTCGCGCGCGAACGGCACACCCTGGGCGACCATCTGGTCGATGATGTCGACCGAGACCTCGGCCAGCCGGTACACGTTCGCTTCGCGGCTCCGGAAGTCCCCACCCTTGACCGTGTCGTAGAACAGGCGGTGGATCGAATCGCCGTCGCCCTTGTAGTTCTTGGCGGCGTTGATGCCGCCCTGGGCGGCGATCGAGTGGGCCCGGCGCGGCGAGTCGTGGAAGGTGAAGAGCTCGACGTTGTAGCCGAGCTCGGCGAGCGTCGCCCCGGCCGACGCGCCGGCGAGACCGCTGCCGACGACGATGATCTTGAACTTCCGCTTGTTGGCCGGGTTGACGAGCTTCTCGTTGGCCTTGAAGTTCTCCCACTTCTCGGCCATCGGCCCCTGCGGGACCTTCGAGTCGAGGTTGATGCTCATCGGGGGTCCTCCGTGGTGCCGGGCGACGAGGGAGACGGCGCCGGAGCAGACGTGGCTGTCGGGATCAGTGCGGTCGGGATCATTCCGAACCCTCCTCGAGGTCGTGCACCGAGGTGACCGACTCGTCGAACTCGACGATGCCGGCCTGGACGGCGATCGGGAACGAGACGTTGCCGACCACGACCACGGCGGCGAGTCCGGTCGCGAGCCCGCGTCGCCAGCGGTTGAACCGCGGGTTGTTCCACCCCATCGACTGGAAGAGGCTCCACGTGCCGTGGAACAGGTGGATGCCCAGCGCGATGTTGGCGACGACGTAGAGGATCGCCACCGGGATGCGGCTCAGGCTGGCGTCGACGTTGCGGTACACCTCACCGCGGACGAAGTCGGGGTTGAACCATCCCCACGTCAGATCGGCGAGGTGCCAGAACAGGAAGAGCAACACGATGATGCCGGTCCAGCGCATGGTGCGGCTGGCGAAGTTGGCGACCTGGTAGTCGCGAGCGCCCTGGTACTTGACGGGTCGGGCGCGGCGGTTGAGGAGCGTCAGCGTGTAGGCGGCGTGCACGTGCAGGACCACGGCGCCGATCAGGACGAACCTCAGACCCCACAGGAAGTAGGTCCGCGGGAGGATCGGCACCAGGATCTCGCGCAGGTACTCGCCGTAGACGTCGATGTCGTAGACCTCGGTGCCGCCCTCGTCGACCGTACCGATGTACATCTTGAGGTTGCCGATCATGTGGCCGACGATGAAGCCGATGCCGATGATGCCGGTGATGGCCATCACGTACTTCTTGCCGACGGCCGTCGAGTAGAAGTCGACCAGGAACGGCTTGCGTTTGCCGGCCGGCTCGAGCGCAGTACCCGACACCGGTCCGCGACGCAGGGTCTGTGACATGCGCTGGACGCTACCGCGAGCGCCCTACCCGGGCCGCAATCAGCGGCGATGTCATCACCGGCACCGCGACCACATCGGAAACAGCGATGCCGGTCAGGCCCGTTGCCGAGTTGGAGACGGGGTGTGGTACCGAGCATCATGGTCTGACTTTCCGTACGGACGCCCCAGGAGGCACGACAACAGTGGAAGCAGTTCCCTACCTCGCCGCGCTCTCGGCCATCATCGGTCTCGGCCTGGCCGGCTACTACTACACCCTCGTCGGGAAGGCTTCGCCGGGTAGTGACCGGATGGTCTTCCTGATGACCGAGATCCAGAAGGGCGCGAGGGCGTTCCTCTTCAAGGAGTACCAGTGGGTCGCCGGGTTCGCGGTGGCGATGCTGATCCTGCTGGCGATCGTCATCGATCCGCTGGCGGCCGTCAGCTACCTGATGGGTGCGCTGCTCTCGGCCGGCGCCGGCTTCGCCGGCATGACGGTCGCGACGATGGCGAACGCACGGACGACCGAGGCCGCCAAAGACGGTCCGGGCAAGGCGCTGCCGATCGCCTTCCGCGGCGGCGCGGTCATGGGCTTCGCGGTCGCCGGGCTCGGCCTGCTCGGCCTGACGATCAATTACCTGCTGTGGGTCGAGTGGTTCGAGGTCACCGACGCCTTCTCGATCCTGACCGCGTACGGCCTCGGCGCATCGACGATCGCCCTCTTCTCCCGTGTCGGCGGCGGCATCTACACCAAGGCCGCCGACGTCGGCGCCGACCTGGTCGGCAAAGTCGAGGCCGGCATCCCCGAGGACGACCCGCGCAACCCGGCGACGATCGCCGACAACGTCGGCGACAACGTCGGCGACGTGGCCGGCATGGGTGCCGACCTGTTCGAGTCCTACGTCGGGTCGATCATCGCCCCGATCTCGCTGGTGGCGTTCTTCCTCGGGCTCAACGCGAACGCCGGTGACAGCGGCAACGACGGCGTCATCGAGTTGATCGTGTTCCCGATGGCGATCGCCTTCGTCGGCATGGTGGCGTCGGTGATCGGTTCGTTCTTCGTCAAGGGCGGCACCTCAACCGACACGAAGCACCTCAGCCGAGCGCTGCACATGGGCACCAACGTCGCGATGGGGCTCACCATCGCCGCGACGGTCGCGATCGCGTACTGGTTGTTCGGCGGCGACGAGTTCGACCAGCCGATTGGCCTCGCGATCTCGGTGATCGGCGGCCTGATCGTCGGGTGGGGTCTGGGCAAGTGCGCCGAGTACTTCACGTCCGACCACTTCAACCCGGTCAAGAAGATCGCTGCGCAGTCCGAGACGGGCCCGGCCACGACGGTGCTCTCGGGCTTCAGCACCGGCATGGTGTCGGTGGCGGCGTCGGTCGCGCTGATCATCATCGGGGTGGGCGTCGCCTACTGGGGTGGACAGATCACGTTCCTCGACGCCAACGACGACTTCGGAGGCATCTACGGCATCGCTGTCGCGGCGATCGGCATGCTCGCGACCACAGGTGTCGTCGTCTCGGTCGACGCGTACGGTCCGATCGCCGACAACGCCGGCGGCATCGCCGAGATGGCCGAGCTCGACCCGTCGGTCCGCGAGGTGACCGACGCGCTCGACTCGCTCGGCAACACGACCGCTGCGATCGCCAAGGGCTTCGCCGTCGGCTCGGCAGCACTCACCGCTCTGGCGCTGTTCAAGAGCTTCGAGTTCGCGCTGCGCGACGAGGGTGAGGTGCTCAACCTCAACGTCGGCGATGTCGAGACCTTCATCGGCCTGTTCATCGGCGCCGGCCTGCCGTTCCTGTTCGCAGCGCTGACGATCGATGCCGTCGGCCGTGCAGCCAACCAGATGATCGAGGAGGTCCGCCGTCAGTTCCGCGAGATCCCGGGCCTGCGCGACGGCGAGCCCGGCGTGATCCCCGACAGCGCCAAGTGCGTGGCGATCTCGACCGAGGCGTCGTTGAAGGAGATGGTGATCCCGGGTGCGCTGGCGGTGGTGGTGCCGCTCGTCACCGGCTTCATCAGCACCGATGCCCTCGGTGGTCTGCTCGCTGGTGCGCTGGTGACCGGGTTCGCGCTGGCGATCTTCATGGCCAACGCCGGTGGTGCGTGGGACAACGCCAAGAAGTACATCGAGACCGGCCAGCACGGCGGCAAGGGCTCCGAGCCGCACAAGGCGGCCGTCGTCGGTGACACGGTCGGCGACCCGTTCAAGGACACCTCGGGCCCGTCGATGAACATCCTCCTCAAGGTGATGACCATCGTCAGCCTGGTCTTCGCCAGCGCCTTCGTCTGATCCGCCGGGCCGGCCCGGGCCGATCGGCGGACGTGCCGCAAGGCGGTGTTACCGAGTCCCGACGAAGCTCGACACCGGCCGGGAGATCGCCCTGCAGAGCAGGTGGGGTGCGTGCTCGAGGTCGAGTGGGCCACTGGGCAAGTACCTTGGCGCTCGGCGGGCCGGAACATGATCGACGACGAACTTGCCATTCGCGGGTTTGCGCCCGAGGACTGGGATGCCCTCTGCGGGGTGTACGAACGCGCCGCCAGGCACGAGCTGCGCCTGACGGGGACGGATCCACGCGCGTTCCGGCCGCTGCCGGACGAGGAGGACCTGGAGGAGTTCCAGCGGCTGAACACGGCAATGGTCGGCTGTCTCGACGGGCAGGTCGTGGGGTTCGTCGGGTGGCGAGAGCGGGGCGAGTGGCGCGACAGCGGCTACCTCTCGTGGCTCTACGTCGACCCGGCCCACCATCGACGCGGCATCGGTGACCGGCTGTTGAACGCAGCCATGGCTGCGCTCGGCGAACAGGCTTGGACCCTTGCCAAGCTGGGCAACGATCCAGCGGTCAACCTCTACCGCAGGTACGGGATGCGGATCGTGACGTCACGGCTGGCCGACAGCCGGGGGCACCCGCACACCGAACTGCGACTGGCGCTCCCGACCAGCCGGAAGTCCGATCCGGATGCTCCCAACTTCGGCGCATGGGTCCACGGCGAGGAATGAACCGGGTGTGCCCCAGAGCGTGCCACGCTCGCGGAACCCATGATCGCTACCCGCCTGAGCCACCCGATATCGGCCCGTACCTCGCGCCGCCGCTCGGGTCCACCGTCCGGCCGAGCGGACTGGCCGACCTGATGCCTCGCGGCTCGTGGGCCCGGCGAGCGTTCGACGGCCGCGCCCGCGAGATCTCGCACGCGCTCGCGCCCTCGGCCCGGCCCGCTCGACGCGGGCCCGTCCGGACGTGATCGAGGGCTGACTGGGCCAGACGGTCCCGCCCTCAGTACGAGCGGATCTCGCCGACGCCGCCCGCGGGCGGCCGGTTGTCCGCCGCGGCTGCGATCTCGGCTCGCTGGTCCTCGACCACCGCCTCGTGGACCGCGGCCAGGTCCTCGAGCGACAGGGGCGTCGCCCCCTTGGGCTTGCGCTTGGCCAGGAAGCGGCCGAGGTACACGCCGCCCGCGGCCAGGCACACGGCGTCGTCGCCGGCTTTGGCGGTCGCCGTCATCGTCAATCCGGTCGTGCGGGCTCCGGTTCGGGCGGCCAGGACGGCGTCGGTGAAGGTGTCGACGGCAGTGCCCTGCCGGCAGGCGTCGAAGATCGCGACCAGTTCGACGGCGCCGAGGCTGACCGGGAGCGCACGACCGACCGCCGCGCCGAGCGCCGAGTGCGCGATCGGCACGTAGCGGCCGGTGGTCTCGGGGCGCGACAGGAAGGCGCCCTCGCTGCCGTGCTCCTCGAATTGCACGAGGAGGCGCTTCAGCGCCCGGCCCTGCGCGACGTATCGCTCGGTGATCTCGGCGACGGCGCGTCCGACGACTCCGGCGTCGGCGGGCGCGTAGATCGCACGAGCTGCGTAGCCGGCGGCTCGCCATGCGGCGAGTCGATCGCGGGCACGGGCGAGCGCCGCCCCGTTGGGAATCGTCCGGGGTGCCAGCCGCGGATTCGTCAGCGTGGCGATGTCGGCGTCGGTGAGCACCACCAGGACCTCGTAGCCGGTCAGGACCTGGATCGCCGGCGGCTCCCCACCCGGCGTCGGCTCGCCCGGGGGCTCGGGCGACGGCGACTCGTCCCCGCCGCTCGGCGGTGCGGTCGTCCCGCCGGTCGGTCGCGTCCCCACGGGTTGCGTGACCGGCCGCGGCAGCGTCCGGACCGGGGCTCCTTCCATGCCCCCGAGCTCGGGACGGCGTGTCACGGTGCCGGGCCCGCTCGAAGCCTCGGCGACGCCACCCGATGGTCGGGGCGCGGGCTCGGATGGGTCGGCGTCGGGAGCGATGAGACCGGCTCGACGGAGGCCGTGCTCGTCGCTCGGGTCGGGGGTCGGGCCCGGCCAGCGGCGGGGGATTCGTTCGTCAGCCATGGTGTTACCTCCTGGCGGTGAGGGTCGATGTGTTCATGGTCTGTTCGTCACCGCCGTCGAGCCGGATTGGTGTCGATCTCGTCGAGGCAGCCCGACCGGGTACGCCGCCCCAGCCACCTGATGCCGTCCCGCGGGTACGCCGTCCGCCCGACCGGGCCGAGGCACCGTGACGCGACCCGTCGCCGCCCCGTCTCAGCCCACGGCGACGAAGTCGATGAGGCGCTCGACCGCGCCGACGAGTTCCGGCTCGAGGTCGGCGTAGGTGCGCACGCCGTTGCGGAGCTTCGGCCAGAACCCCTCGAACGGCACGCCGAGACGGTCGCAGAGCGCTTCCTTCCACGACAGCTCGCCCTTCGCGATCTCCGGCCAGGCGTCCAGACCGACCACCTTCGGGCGGATGCCGGCCCACACGTCGACGAACGGGTGGCCGGTCACGAGCACTGCGGGGTGATCGACCGTCGCCGCGATCCGGCTCTCCTTCGAGCCCGGAACGAGGTGGTCGAGCAGCACGCCCAGTCGCCGCTCGGCGCTCGGCTGGAAGCCGAGCACCGCCGCGGCCAGATCATCTGCCCCGTGGAGCGGCTCGACGACGACGCCGAGCTCACACAGATCGTCGCCCCAGACGTGTTCGAGCAGCTCGGCGTCGTCGTCGAGCCGCTCCACGGGGCAGATGATCTGGCCGCGGCGGTGCTCGGCTTCCAGCCGAGCGCCGAGCGGCGACTGGGCGTGCTGCTCGA
>JAAUYD010018530.1_pt1 | contig 13273 bp, 13 predicted proteins | sample 7278101 | NCBI WGS metagenome assembly JAAUYD01 (sample SAMN14350128, study PRJNA611818) | marine sediment metagenome | isolation source: surface marine sediment (0.6m) | place: French Polynesia: Moorea | collected 2018-08
AAAATCGCGCCCGAACGCGATCGTATATTGATAGCCATCGTCCATCTCGATGACTGGCGAGCCTCCATAGACACTTTGTGTCGGACCGACGAACTGCCCGTCGCTGCTAATGGTCGGCACAATTCCGAAGCTTGCGCGGCCGTACCAGGAGCCGTCGCTCAACCAGCCGGCCTCCTCGGCGACTGCCGCCGGTGTTGACACTAAAAGCAGCAAAACGGCAGCCATGGCGAATCGTTTGTGACTCATGATCCCTACTCCTGGTATGTGGAATTGACTTTCGAACGAGATTTCAAGTGGCTCCACAGTACGGATGCGCGACGTAATCTTCTGTAAAGAAGCGTCGTGGTGCGTTAGGCATGCAGCAGGAATGTAATGTGCGGCAAAGGATTGAGACTACGGCTTGGCCGCTCACCACAGCGCAGATCAGCCAGTTCAAGCCTCAGCTTGCCCTGATTTAGTGCGCCGGCCGGCTTTGCATTTATTTACACACCGTTACGTCAGCGACCCGCATCGATGCAAGCTGAGATACCCGGGCAAACGCGGCGACCTGTGGCCAACTCGTGGCGCGGACATTCCTGACACGCCCTTTACACTTTCTTACGTTGCTAAGTTTTTCCTGACGTGAGACTCACTATGCTCACGACGATGAAGAAAGTTGGCGCTGAAATACTACTCTTGACGGTCGCACTTCCAGGTTGGCTGGCCGGCTGTACACTTACGCCCGCGGCGGACGTCCCGGAGGTCGTCAAACGGATCGGCTCAGAGGAATCGTTTGACTCTGCGGCCGCGGCAGAGGCCGACGACGTCGCAGGCTGGTGGCGGCGCATCGGCGGCGACGAACTCGACACAATGGTTGCTTCGCTGCGCAAGGACAGCCCTGTCTTGAAAGAGGCTCGTTCACAGGCGTTGCAGGCAACGGAGCGCGCCATCCAGGCCGGCGCGCCAAGAACTCCGAGTATTGGGTACTCGGTGGAAACTTTACGGTCCCGCAGCCCCGATTTCTCAGGTGCATTTTCCTGGACCGAGAGCTACAGCGCCGGCTTCAATGCAGGTTTCGAGACCGATGTGTTCGGCGGGCTCCGGGCAAATGAACGCGCCGCGAAGTTGGCGTCGATCGCAGCAGAACTGTCATATCAAGCTACCGAACAGCTCGAAATTGCGAGACTGTCCAGAAACTGGGTGTCCGCGACAACACTGCGCAGTCATCTCGCGCTGGCTGCGACGACGGCGGAGAGCCTGCGTGATACCTATGAACTCACGGCCGCGCGTTTCCGGGCTGGGTCTCGAAACACTACAGCGAGTGATGTACTGATCGCGCGCCAGAATCTCGATTCGGCGCTGGTCGATATTCCGGAACTGCAGATACAGTTGCGCAAGCAGCTCTTGGTCATTGACGAGCAACTTGCACGGTCTCCAGGAGACAGTCAGCGACAGATCGTCAGCACGAATCTGCCGGACCCCAGAGCCACGGCGCCGGTTGGCAATCCAGCGAGCTTGCTGACGAATCGGCCCGACGTTGCGGCAGCCGAGTTACGCTACCGCGCCGCGCTTGAAGATGTCGGCGCCGCGCGCGCCAGCTTGTTTCCTGCGATTTCATTGACAGCAGCCGTGACTCTCCAGGGCGAGTCGCCAGGCGATTTTTCCTGGGGCGATTATATTGGGTCACTGTCCCAATCGCTCACCGGGCCATTGTTTCAGGGTGGCCGACTCAGATCGCAGGTGCGCCTGGAGCAGGCTGAAGCCGATGAGCTGGCCACTGCGTATGCGCGGACGGCACTCGCCGCCATCACTGACGCGGAAATCGCGTTGACCGAACTGGCTGGGTTAAGGGATCAGCTGGCACGCGCAAAGACGGCCGTCGAGACATCCCGCAAATCCAACGATCTGGCGCGGAATCGTTATCGTCAGGGCCTGAGTTCTATTCTGGTTGTGCTCGAGACTCAACGCAGTCTCGACAACGCGCAGTTGGCGCTGATTCTGATAAAGCAAGCGCTGCTGAATGCTGAGATCGATTTGTTTCTGAGCATGGGTGGTGACTGGACCGGTATCGAATCAGAGGCCTCTGCTGGAGACTCACTATGAGAAACGAATTCTCGGAGCAAGAGAAATCTGCCACGAGTCACGAAGCCGTCAACTCGCGACAACAGGTTGTCCGCGGCTATTTACAAACGGGGCTCGTGGTCGTCTTTCTGCTCGGCGGTATGGCCGCAAATAGCGTGCTGAAGAACACCAAAGAGGAGCTGAATGTGGCGGCGGTTGGAGACACCGTAGTCAGCGTTAGTACCGTTTCGCCTGAGGTTCGTAATGTGCCGCTACGTATCGCTGAGACCGGGACTATCCAGGCACGCAACAGCATTCAGCTTAGCCCGCAGGTTGGTGGTCGCGTTGTTGCTGTGTCCTCGAATCTTGCATCGGGGGGGTATTTCACGGCCGGCGAAACGTTGTTCACGCTGGATGATGCAGACTACCAAGCGTCGTTGAACCGGGCGCTCGCCGAGCAGGCCTCCGCGCGTGCAGATCTCTCGGTCGAGCGCGCAGAAGCCCAAGTGGCGCGCCAAGAGTGGGCGCTCGTGAATCCGGGTGAGCCGGTTCCAGATCTTGTCGCTCGTGTGCCGCAGATCCGCCGTGCAGAGGCGGCTTTGCAGTCCGCCGAGGCAGCGGTGGCGGATGCGAAACTTGATTTGTCGCGAGTCTATTTTTCATTACCGTTCGATGGCCGAATAGTGTCGACGACGATCGAGGTCGGACAGAACCTGATCGCCGGTCAGTCGTACGGACGCGCCTACAACAACGACAACGTCGAAGCCTACGTCTCAGTTCCAGCCGATGTCCTCGACGCGCTTGAGCCCGTGGTGGGCCGCGAAGCGACCGTGTATCGGCGAAGTATCGATTCGAAGGCCGCATATAACGCTGTAGTGAGCCGCGTCGATGCTGAGCTGCATCCGCAGACGCGTCAGGCTCAGCTCACGCTCCGTTTTGCGCAGACCATGCCATTGCTGCCGGGAGCATTTGTTGATGTCGTGGTATCCGGGCCGCTCATCGAGCGCGCGCACGTCATTCCGGAGCGCGCTATCACCGAGCACGGTTATGTATGGGTGGTCGACGGTGGTCGACTCGCTCGGCGCCTGCCCAAGGTGTATTTCTCAGTCGACGGCAAGTCTGTTACGGACGCTTTCGATGTCGCGGACGGTATCGTCGTGTCGCAGCTCGTCGCCCCCACTTCGGGAGATGCAGTCGATGTGTTGCCGCAACCCGCACAAGCCGCAGGTGCGATGTGAAGCATCTGATCGCCTGGTTTGCGCACAACAGCGTAGCCTCTAACCTGCTGATGGTGTTTCTGCTAATCGGCGGTTTCGTCATGATCGGCCAGATCAAAGCCGAGATCCTGCCGCAAATCGATCCGAGGGTGATCACGGTAACGGTGAGCTATCCCGGTGCCACACCCGCAGACGTTGCGGATGCGATTACCGCTCGTGTAGAGGACGCTGTTCTGGGCCTGGAGGGCGTAGATCGCGTCAGGACCTCGGCGACAGAGGGACTCGGGTCTGTGACGATCGAGCTCGACGATTTCGCCGACGCTTACTCGGTGCGAGAGGAAACCAGCGCCGCAATTGGGCGGCTGCTCGGCTTTCCGCCTGAGAATGCCGAGCAGCCGGAAATTGCGATTGCCAAGGCAATCTCGCCGGTGGCACGAATCGTTGTAGTTGGTAATGTAGATGAGCGAAGCCTGAAGCACGCCGGCGAAGAACTCGAGCGCGGACTTCGCGCCCTTGACGAAATCACAATCGTGTCGCTGCAGGGCACCCGCAACTACGAGATTGCGATCGAGATCGCCCAGAGCACGCTGGAACAATATGGGCTCACGATCGAACAGCTTGCAGCTGTTATACGTGCAGAGTCGGTCAATTTGCCGGCCGGTTCTGTCCGGACCTCGGGAGGTGACGTCATGCTGCGCGCCAATTCCGAGGCGCGCGATGCCCCAGCATTGTCAGACATTGTCGTTCTGAGTGACGCCGATGGTCGGCGTGTAACGCTAAGCGATATTGCGACGGTCAGAGACGAGTTCACAGAAGACCCGCTGCTCAATACGTACAACGGCGAGCCCGCGATCTTCGTGCAGATCGAGCGCGCACCTGACGAGGACTTCTTTTCAGTTCGGGATGCAATGACGTCCTACCTCGACACGTATCAGCCGCCGCAGGGAGTAGAAGTCATTGTGACGGCAGATGCAACTGAAGCGATCAAAGACCGCATCAACCTGCTGACACGCAACGGCATTCTTGGACTATGTCTCGTATTCGGGCTGCTCGCGCTTACGCTCGATTTGCGACTGGCAGTCTGGGTATGCACCGGGATCCTTGTCGCATTTCTTGGCGGTAGCTTGCTCTTCGGGCAATTTGTCACGATCAACATGGTTGCTCTGATGGCGTTGATCCTGGTTCTCGGTATTGTGGTCGACGACGCGATCGTCGTCGGTGAGAGCATTTTCGAAGCACAGTCCCGCAACGACATCGGACCGCAGACAGCTGTAGACGGAACCAGGGCCGTGTTGGCGCCCGTTTCAATCGGCGTATTGACTTCGATGATCGCGTTCGCCACTTTGCTTCAACTGACGGGCGTGCTTGGGCAACTGCTTCAGCCGGTGCCCATCGTCGTACTCAGCGTCTTATTCGTTTCGCTTGTCGAAGTCTTTCTGGTGTTGCCCGGGCACCTGTCGCATGGCAACGAATGGAGCGTCGGTTTGATGCAGCGAATCAAGCTGAGAGTTCAGAAATCGATTGATGCGTTGCGCGACCGTGTTGCAGTTCCGATGGTCGAATTGTGCGTTCGTTATCGATATGCGGCAATTGCCGCATGCCTTGGAATTTTGCTCGCTACTCTGGGCCTCGTATCGGGCGGTCACGTCCGCTTCGTTTTCTTTCCGGCAGTTGAAAGCGACAACGTCACTCTGAGGCTCGAGATGCCGGCAGGCACTCCGTTCGATCAGACACGTCAGGCGACGGAACACGTCGTCAATGCCGCATTCGAGTCGATTGGTGGCCGTGAATCAAACGTGTATCGCTCTGTTTCGGTCACTGTCGGCGGTCAACTCGCCTCCGGTTTCAATGCTCGCGGCACGCTCCTGCGGCCCGAACTCGCAGTGGCCTCAATCGAACTGGTGCCCAGCAGTGACCGCGTGCTTTCGTCCGCCGAAATTGAACGGCGTTGGCGCGAGGCCGCCGGCAGAATTCCCGGCGTAAAGAGCCTCGCGTTCGAATCTGCGGGCCTCTCGGGAGGTGACGACGTCAGCCTCAATGTCACACACCCGGAGCCTAGTGTGCTGGCCAGAGTCGTCGACGAGATCAGGTCTAACCTCGATGCGATCGACGGCGTTGCCGAGATAGAGGCCAGCAACGATGCGGGCCAGCGCCAGATCGAGCTCGAGCTGACGCCGGCCGGAAATGCTGCAGGATTGAGCGTCACCGATCTGACGCGCCAAGTGCGAAACGCGTACTTTGGTGAGGAGGTTCAGAGATTTCAGCGTGGGCGCGAAGAAGTAAAGGTCTTCGTCCGATTACCGGCGGCGGAGCGGCGAAGTCTCGCGGACCTAACGAACATGCTCATCCTGCTGCCCAACGGAGAAGAAGCGACGCTGGGTTCTGTTGCCGCCATGACGGAGTCGCGTAGCTTTACGTCGATCGAGAGCATCAATGGTCAGCGCATAGTCAACATCACCGCGGATGTCGACGAAGCTGTGACAACCCCCGGAGATGTTCAAGCGCTGTTGGCGAAGCGCGTTTTGCCGGCTCTTCAGTCGCAACATCCGGCACTCGAGATCGGGACGGATGGGCAGGCGCGCAGCCAGGCCGAGGAGCTGGACTCACTGACCACGAATTTCCTGATTGCGCTTCTGGCTATCTACGTGCTGCTTGCCAGCGTGCTTCGCTCATACTGGCAACCGCTAATAATCATCGCGATCATTCCCTTCGGTTTCGTCGGTGCGCTGCTCGGCCACATGATGCTCGGGTACGACCTGACGTTTTTGTCGCTCTTCGGAGTAGTCGCATTATCCGGTGTCATCATCAATGACAGTATTGTTCTCATCGATTACTTCAATCAGTTACAACGCCGATCGGGGACGCTCTACGAGAACATCACCAGGGCGGCTCGGCGCCGATTTCGACCTATTCTGCTGACAACGCTTACGACGTTTGTCGGTTTGTTACCCATGATATTCGAGACCAGCATGCAGGCTCAGTTCCTGATTCCAATGGCCGTCAGCCTTGCCTTCGGTATTCTGTTTTCCAGCGTAGTCCTGCTGCTACTGGTGCCGGCGCTTCTGGCGCTCCGTCCGGGTCCCATACGCAGGCCGCGACCAGACGGAACTCGCGACGAGGTCACAGGTTGGTGGGCCAAGCCCGCGTCGATCGCGCGCCTATAGCGACGCTCTATTCGTGTCGATACTTACATTTCTTTGCACAGGGTAACGGTCGCTTACACAGGAGTATCTATGCTGTGGCCAGCATTCATTGAAGCGGGCAGAGTCGTGGACTCGGAGAATGGTGACAGTTGCGCGGGAGGGTCGCTCAGGACTCCCGGCGCGCGTTTTTTTGAGCGGATCCGACGATGCTTTCAGTCTTCTGTAGCCGCGCTGCCCGAAGCTGTAACCGACCAACTGCGGAATGCCCGCCTTGCGGCGCTCCGCCAAATCAATCAACAGGAAGGAGACAAATGATGTTCAGAATAGTCGTTGCGGTGGTGGCCCTCGTCGCGGCGCTTGCAAGTTCGCATGCATTGGCAACGCAAGAGCCATCCAAAGAATACATTGAGGAGGCAATAGCACGCCTCGATCTGACCCCGGACCAGGCAGAGCAGTTGACACCCGTGCTCCAAAAGAGCCGTGCTGAGCAGCAGGCCATCTTCGCGAGCTACGGCGTCGACCCGGAGGCAGCAAACGGCCCCCCCGAGAATCTCGGTTTTCAAACGATGAGGGCAATGAAGAAGGAATTGGATGCCGTCAGGGAAGCAACCCTTACCGTCGTTGAAAAGATCCTGACAGACGAGCAGTTCAAGGAATTCAAATTGATCCAGGAGGAGCGCAGCCGCGAGATGCGGAATCGACTGCGCGGCCGTCGCTGATCGGTTCACAGAGCAGACGGGACAGATTGAACCATCCGTGTTGGAGAGTGATCGAAGCTACTACTTTGGAGTCTCCGGGAACCTGGGTCCTGGCGACAGAATGGCAAGCGAGCGCGGAACCCGCGATGACGAAATAAAGCTCTTGAACAACCGACCCGAAAACACGATCAGCGTCCTTGTCGTCGACGATGACGTGGAGTTCGCTCACCTGCTGTCCGAATACCTGACGGCCGAAGGCGGCTTTTCCGCGACGATGCGACATGATGGCGCAAGTGGCGTGACCGCCGCATTGGACGGCGGTTATGACATCATTGTTCTCGACGTTGGCTTGCCCGAGTTGAACGGTTTCGAGGTGCTCAAGCGGGTCCGGTCAAGCATCGCCACGCCCGTCGTAATGCTGACCGCGCGCGGCGACGATATAGATCGAATTCTGGGGCTCGAAATCGGTGCGGATGACTATGTCCCCAAACCCTGCAACCTGCGTGAACTCGTGGCGCGAATTCGAGCCATTCTTCGCCGGCAACAGCGAATAAATGATACCGATACACGAGGCAACCGGGTCGTCATCGACGACCTGGCCGTAGAACCCGGCTCCCAGTCTGTGTATCTCGACGAATCGTTGGTGCCGTTGACGAGTGCCGAGTACCTGGTGCTCGAGGCGCTCACGAGAAGCCCGGGGCGGGTAGTTGCAAAGGACTCGATTGCGCGCCATGCCCTGGGACGTCGAATAATGCCCTATGATCGCAGCGTGGACGTTCATGTGGGCAATCTTCGCAAGAAGCTCGGCCCCCTCGACGATGGCCGCCAGCGCATCAAGACTGTCCGCGGTCGCGGATATCTGTACGTCTCCTCAGACGTATGACGTTTTTCTGGCGCATCTTCCTGTCCGCCTGGGCAATCGTATTCGTATCGATCGTTCTGACATCGCTGTCGAGTCGTTGGCTGCCAGACGCTGCCGACTCAACCGAGAGCGTGCCGCTCGTTGAGCAATTAGTGGCATTCACCGCAGATGAATTACAGGAGCGCCTCGAGAACGACCCGACGACGGCCGCGGTCGATTTGGCAGAAGAACGGGCGCTCGACTTTGCGCCCTTGCTTAAGATCTACGTGCTCGATTCTGAGGGTAGCGATGTCCTGGGTCGAGACTTACCCGACGTTGTTGCAGGCGCCGCGGCAGGCACCATTAGCTATGACGAACTTATGGGATCGTCGGGCGTCCGAAAGCTGTACGTTCAGCGAGACGGCCTTCACGGTTACACAGTTGTCGGACACTTGGGACAATTCCCGGTTGGACTTGCTCTTCGCAATCCTTCCGCGCGTTTCCTGATGCCGACGCTGATGATCGTTGTCAGCGCGGTAGTATCACTCCTATTGGCTCGGTTCATTGTTCTGCCCGTGCGGCGATTGCGAAAGGCAGGGCAACGAGTCGCGGCGGGCGACCTGAGTGTAAGAGTGTCCCCGTCCGTCGGGGGTCGCACCGATGACATCGCCCTTCTCGCCCACGATTTCGACGTGATGACCGAACGCGTCGAAGCGTTATTGAAATCACAGCAGCGCCTGATGCGTGATGTCTCGCACGAATTGCGCTCACCTCTCGCGCGTCTGCAAGCTCTGCTTTCTATTTCTCGCCAAAACGCGGACTCCGAAAGCGCATCGCAGATCGATCGCATGGAACTCGAGATAGAGAGGCTCGATGAGCTCATTGGCGAGATTCTGACCTACACGCGACTTGAGGCCGCGAAGCGCATAAACCGTTGTCCAACGGACCTCGTAGACCTTGTCCAGAACATTGTCGACTATGCGAGTCTTGAAGGTCATGCCGCTGGCAAGGAGATTGTCTTAGAGGGGCCCGCGCGCCGCCTGATGAATCTCGACAGTGGGTTGATCCAAAGAGCGGTCGAGAACGTGATTCGGAATGCGGTCAAGTATACGGCGCCAAACACGATGGTCGATGTAACCATCGAAGAGCAATCTGACAGTGTAAGAATTGTGGTTGACGATCACGGCTTCGGCGTCCCTGAGGAAGCGATCGACCGAATCTTCGAACCGTTCTTTCGTGTTGACGAGTCGCGAAGTGCTCACTCCGGCAGCGGCGGTATCGGCCTTGCCATTGCTGAGCGGAGTATTCGTCTGCACGGTGGCTCCATTTGGGCCCGCAATCGTGACGCCGGTGGGCTACGCGTCGTCGTGGAGTTTCCCGTCTAGTTCTTTTCATGCGGACGCGATGGCGCCGGCGGCAACAGGTTCGAACCTGTGACCCCTGCCATCGGAGACTAGGGGTCACCCAGACGCCCAATCAGTCAGCAGCTAAATCGCGCGCGGACTGGACGATCTTGATGAGCGGCAGCTTTTTCCGATAGCAGCCGCTTGAATGTCCTGTTTGGAGAGAGGGCGACCGTCGCCTAACGGCCAGAAGGAGCCATTCGCAGTCCATCTATTTGGTGTCTATGAGGCGCACCTCATCGATCAAATCGCTGATCTTGCTCTTCCCAACTTCGTTGAGCGCCGTAGAATTTTCAGATGAGGGTTCGCCGTCGATGTTGTCCGGATCGTCAACTATCTGATTGAACTTCTCTCGAATTGCATCCAGCCGAGAATCGTAGGCAATTCGGACACATGAGAACTCGTCAAACTGCGCGAGAGATAGATTATCGTTTCGGCAGGCGTCCAAAATGCCGATGACTTCAGCGGCTGTGGGCTTATAGGTTCTGTCGCTGAACCATTGAAGTACGACAAAGATCAGAACTACGGCGGCGACAATTGCGAGAATAATTGTTGCAGTCACATCGATTTCGCGAGCGTCGCCTTTGGGTCAGTACCAGTCATCCTACCTGAAAACGCTTGGGTGACCGGATACGGCCAAAAGCGGAAGGTCGCGAGCGGCAAGTTCGGGTCAGGACTGGACACTTGGCAGAAGCCTCCCGTGCGATACTTAGTGCCCAGTATGGTGTTCCTTTTCTCGTCTATTCTGCGTAGTACAAGGTAGTTTGGAGTAACCGTTATGACGATTACGCTGACTACTATTCGACAACCAAAGCGCTGCAGCAACAAGAACCAACTTGTATCCATTCTCAGGAGGTACTGAATTGATGAATCGACGTGACTTTGCAGCCGGCGTAGGCCTTTCTGCAATCGCCGCATTTTGCGGATCTCAATCGCTGGCCGCACAATCTCAAATGCACGGGGTCATCGACAAATTGATAACACATGATGGCAAACGCGACGAGCTGATTTCGATTCTCCTGAAGGGAACGAAAGACTTGCCAGGCTGCCTTAGCTATGTCGTTTCCAAAGACCTGGAAGATGCAAATGCCTTGTGGGTTACCGAGGTATGGGAAAGTCGGCAAAAGTCTGAAGAGTCCTTCCTGCTCGAATCGGTGCAGGAAATTATGGCCAAAGGCAAGCCTCTAATCGCGAGTTTCGGTGAGCGTGTTGAAACACAACCTGTCGGCCGAGTGGGCCTGGATTAGCTGCTCGACTCGCCAAACCTGACCGTCCAGAGCGGAATCCGCCGGTGGCCAGTTCTGACCCAAACTCGCCGTTGAGGTGACCGTCCGCTTTGGGTCAGAAGCAGACGGTGAAGAGTGGCGTTGCTAGGTCTTTCTGCGAAGAATTTCGCTGGTTTTCTCGTCTTCCTTCTTGGCCTTTCGACGATGTGCGGCCCATAGGCCGATAATCAAAGCCGGCATGCCGTATACTAACGCAGACCTCAAAACAACAGGCCAATCTAGTTCCATAACGTGGCTCCAAACGTCTCTATCGTGAGCGACTGGCAAGAATACATAGCCGTCATTCTACCTCGAAATGCTTGTACGGCAGGTCCCGGCCGATAGCGGTATTTAACGTCTATCGTTTTCGCTCGAGCAGGTCTTGTCCCCATTTCCACAGATATGACCAGCCAATGAAAAAGAGCGGCCCAAACAACAGCGTTGCGATTACCAGTACAGTCCACTTGGTCGCGCTTATGTGCTCGAATGAACCGACAATCCCTTCACGGGGGTCGAAGTTGGTCGCAACGATGATGAATAGGACGAAGAGTAGGCAGCGCCACGACCAATAGAAATACTCCTTCCAGAACCCGGGATCGCGCAGTTCGGACTTGAGCGATATCCTCTTGGCCACCTCCTCATAGTCCGTTTTGTACTTATCCTTATGAGGCTCAATCATCGAAAAAACCGAAAGAATCAGTAAGAGCTCAAGGTCCGCTATGGGTCAGTAGCCGCCATTCTACCTCACACCAAGCGACTGACGGCTCATGGCCAGAAGCGGACGATTTGAAAAATCAACTAGCCCGCCGCCGACCGGATTCTCAGCGCCGCTGAGACAAGAACAACCGTTACACAATGGAATACGACTAGACCCGTCAAATATGATCGTTGTTCGTCGGTGACAGCAAATCCAGGCGGAACATCTGTAATCCAGTTCCGAAACACTGTGTACAAGATGATCTGGCTGATTGCCGCTACATAGAAGGCGGCATAGCCCGCTTTCCAACTCAATATGAAGCCCACGACCACGACTACATCGAGTACCAGGTAGACAATATCTAGTGCTTGCCACTTAACGGGAGCTGATTGCCAGTCGAATCCTGACAGGCTGAACATATTCATTACATGAACAACCGCTCCGTAAGCGTAGAACAACGCCACAATCCAGATGATAATTGATGCCGCCAGTTTCATTTCAGCCGAACGTACGCTTTGGCTCCGAAGCCGTCATTCTAGCTAAATTCACCTGGGTGGCTGCTTTCGGCCATTAGCGGACTGTCACAGTTCCTGCAAGTCACCGTTCTCATCAAAGAAATACACGTTCTCATGCTTAAAACCCCAGTCTCCATTGAGCTCACGAATGTGAGGCTCAAACGTAAACAACGGAACCGATGAAAGTTCGTTCTTGTTTGCCGCGTCTATGTAAATGCGATCACCACGTGTCCTCGCAATGCTGTGGCCGACATTCCCGAGAAAATCGAGGTTTACGTACCCCAACGAGGCAATTAGCTCATTCGCGAACTCGAACAGGTCGCTGAATCTCGTATCTGGAGATACAAACTGCCTCATCTCAGAATGAAGGATGGTCTGCGCGTCGAAACCGCATCGAAATTCAGGCTGAGACGGCATAACAACGAAGTTACCGTCTTCTATAGCAAAAGACCGCGCGCAATCGCCCCATACTTCCCCAACGCAAGGGCTGAGATCGACAGTTACAAGATTGTGCTCGCCCAGCGGTTCGGTTCCTGGAGCGTAGTCTCGACCTGAAATCGATAAACAACTGCGATCGCCAGCCAGAACTAGCGCTGGACTGTCGTAGTACCAAGTTTCGGTGATCCCGAGTTCAGACAAGTAATCGATTGCTACTGAGGCAATGCTTGCCTCAGTAGATTCAGGCCCTATCGCATTGCTGAGTTGAGCAAGGACTCGTTTTGCGGAACCCTGAACGGTTCTGTATTCGTCAAGAAGATCGGTCAATCGTCAGATATGAGCACGGCGAGTTGGCAGGGATTCAAGTGACGGCTTTGGGTCAGAAGCCGTCATTCTACCCTGAAACGCCTGGACGACTGGTTCCGGCCGAAAGCAGGCATCTCCTATACGCCAGCGGGATGACGAAGTCGCCAACTTCACGATAGTTTCTCGGCCCGCCCCCAAAAATGATAAAAGCTCAGCGGGCTGCTTTCCTGCGATTCCACTGCAAAACCGTGCGACAACAGCTCATCTACGAATTCCTGTGTTCGGAACATCTGATCGTAAGGGTGATCCAGAATTCTTCCAAATGGTTTCCCAATGCCACGTTCCCATGTTTCGAGCGATAGATCCTCAAAAAGGAATTCGCCATGGACCTTTAAGGTCCTGCGCACTTCGGCCAGCGCGTCCTTCCAGTTCGGTACGTGGTGAATGATCCCGAAGTCAAAGATGACGTCAAAGCTGGAATCTGGAAACTGGAGACTCGAAGCATCTCCCTCCACGAACGTGGCGTTCGGCAGGGCCCCGGCTTTCCTTTTTGCCCTTCGTATCATCCTGGGGTCCAGATCGATGCCGAAATATCTCTGCGGGCCAAACAGGTCGTGGATGATCTTGGCACCGGCTCCCTGGCCACAGCCAATCTCAAGGACATTGCTCGCCTTACCTGTCAAAAGACGCTTAAGGCGAGGCATCTCATA
>JAAUYD010136296.1_pt1 | contig 13273 bp, 6 predicted proteins | sample 7278101 | NCBI WGS metagenome assembly JAAUYD01 (sample SAMN14350128, study PRJNA611818) | marine sediment metagenome | isolation source: surface marine sediment (0.6m) | place: French Polynesia: Moorea | collected 2018-08
CTCTGATTGAGTACAATGAAGTAAACGAACACGGCTCGGCCATTTTCTTTGTCTCCAATGATCACACCGGCGATATCGTTATCGACAATTCGGTGATCACCAACAATTCAGGTGGCTCCTGGTACCCCGTCTTCGACGGCATCTCCATGCACAGCGACACCCCGATTGCAGTGACGGATTCGATCATTGAATCCAATTCGTAAGAATAGGTCACTCCACAGATTTATAATATATCAGAGCCGTTCCGTAACTCGATCTAGCTGACGAACTCTTGCACAAGTTTTTGAATACCATCGAAGTCAAAATCCTCCGCCAATTGGACCAATTTATCACAGAAGGGTGCCAACGCATCATATTGGGACCTCAGCTCATTGGCGATTGACTGGATTTGGGCGACATCGCCCATTTCAGCCGCCTCTTTAATACCTTCAGCCATTTTATTTGCCAGTTCGGGGGGTAGTTGCGCCGCCGCGGCGGCATTGCTTTCGGTAACCGCTGTCTTTTCAAGCTTGGAACCCAATGTTTGAACAGCTTGAAGCGCCTGGCTGAGTGTATGTTCCAGATTCGAAAATTTCAGGTTCAATTCTTCGTCGGAGACAGTCTCTTCCGTCTGTCCTTTCACCAGTTTTTCCATTTCCACGGTTGCCACCTGAAGATCTTTGGCTTCCAGATTTCCCGCCAACCCTTTCAGGTTATGAACCATGCTGTGGGCTTTGCCAAAATCTTTTGCATCTAAAGCCCCGCGGATTTCACGGGCTGCTCCTGTGTATTTTGTACCAAAATCCACCAACAATTTTTTGTAAAGGCGTTTATTTCCCATCAAACGTCTCAAACCAGCACTAAGATCGAATCCCGGCAAGGATTCCGGGAGCGCATCCTCGTCCGTTACCGCCGAATCATGTTTTTCAGGGACATCAGCCGTTGATGGCTTCTGGATGTCGGCCTGCTCTGCAACCGGCTTGATCCATTTCTGCAAGGTGGTAAACAGTTGTTCCGGATCTATTGGTTTGGTAACATGGCCGTTCATGCCGGCTTGCAGACTTTTTTGCTCATCGCCGGCCATGGCATGGGCTGTCATGGCGATGATCGGTATATTGCGGACTTCGGAGTTCAGATTTCGGATTTGCCGCGTGGCAGCATAACCATCCAGTACCGGCATTTGAATATCCATCAGGATGGCATCAAATTGGTTATTTATAACAGCGTCGACGCCTTCCTGTCCATTATTCGCCACCGTTACCTTGAGTCCCGCACCCTGCAGAATTTCCTTCGCCACTTGCTGATTGATTTCATTATCTTCCACCAGAAGTATTCGGGCCCCGACAATAGTGCTAATCTCCTCAGTTTTCTGTTTGTTTTTTCGTCCTTGACGATGCACATCTTGAACCTCTTTTCCCAAGGCCTGCATGATGGCGTCAAATAATACCGAAGAGTTCACCGGCTTGAGTAAAAAGCCCTCCAATCCGATTTCATCGGCCTGCCGCATGGTTTCTTCCCGGCCGTAGGCGGTCACAAGAACGATGGCGGGTATTTTAATCAATTTCGGGTGGTTTTTAATAAGCCGGGAGGCTTCGATGCCGTCCATACCCGGCATCTTCCAATCCATGATCACCAGCTCAAACGGCTGATCGTTATCGGCCATTTCGACCTCTTCCAAGGCCTCTTTGCCGGATGCCGCCATAAAGACTTTGAAGGAAAACGACTCCAGGATATCCTGTAAAATCTCTCTGGAAGTGGCATTGTCATCCACCACCAGCACCTTCAACCCCCGGATGTCCGGCGCCGGCTCAAAGCGTCTTTTTACGGTTTCCTTTCCCAAACCAAAGTCGGCTGTAAAATGAAATGTGGTGCCCTGGCCGGGTTCGCTTTCGATCCAGATCTCTCCGCCCATCATGTTGACCAGGCGTTTGCTGATAGTCAGGCCCAGTCCGGTGCCGCCGTACTTTCGCGTGGTCGAGGTGTCGGCCTGGGAAAAGGCCTGAAATAGTTTGGCCTGCTGTTGCTCGGTCATGCCAATGCCCGTATCCCGCACTGAAAACTGCAGGGTAGCCTTATCATCCATTTTTTCTAAGATTTTGGTCGTGATGACAATCTCACCTTTTTCGGTGAACTTGACGGCGTTGTTACCCAGGTTGACCAGGATTTGATTGAGCCTTAACGAATCACCGACCAGGAAGTTGGGAACCTGGGAATCGAAATAGAACAAAACTTCCAGGTTCTCCTTTTCCTGGGCCTTGACGGTGATCACATTGGCGACGTTGTCCATTGTCTCCAACAGATCGAATTCCACCGCCTCCATATCCAGCTTGCCGGCTTCTATTTTTGAAAAGTCCAGAATATCATTGATGATCCCCAGCAATGAATTGGCAGATGATTGAATTTTACTTAAATAATCTTGCTGTTTGGGGGTCAGCTTGGTTTTCAGGGCCAGGTGTGCCATCCCGATAACCGCGTTCATCGGAGTGCGAATCTCGTGGCTCATATTGGCCAGAAAATCGCTTTTGGCCCGGGTGGCATCTTCGGCCTTGGCCTTTTCCTCGTCTAGGTCCTCCATCATGTTGAGCATGGCCGATTGGGCTTCGTCCAGTTCTTTGATCCGTTCATGCAGATCGTCGTCCATTTTTTTTCGCTCGGTAATATCTTGAAATGAGGCCAGAACATTAAGAACATCACCCGTCTCCGCACGTATGCAGGAAACGGTTAAATTGGTATAAACAATGCCACCATCCTTACGGACAAAACGCTTGTCAAGGACGTAGTTATCGATTTCACCGGACAGCATCCGTTCGAACTGTTTTGCATCCGCATCGAGGTCATCGGGATGGGTGAGCTCGGCCCAGGTTTTTTGACGCAGCTCCTCCAGCGAATAGCCAAGCATCTTTTGCAATTGATCATTGGCCTCTACCCATCCCTTGGTCGGTGAGGTGACCGCCATCCCGACCTGGCTGTGCTCAAAATACCCGCGGAACCGTGCCTCCTTTTCGCGGATGCTTTCCTCCATTTGCTTGCGTTCGGTGATATCTTCCTTGACGGCTAGGTAGTGAGCAATTGACCCATCACCGGCCTTGAGCGGGGAGATGGTGGCGGACTCCCAGTAAAGCTCGCCGTTCTTCTTTTTATTTTGAAACTCCCCCCGCCATTCATATCCGGATTTGATGGTTTCCCATAGTTCTTGGTAGACTTCGGGAGGCATATGACCGGATTTTAGAATGCGGGGGTTTTGTCCAATGGCTTCTTCAAATGAATATCCGGTTACCTCACAGAACTTGCGGTTAACATATTCGATGGTCCCCTCGAGGTCAGTAATCACCACCGAGGCCGGACTCTGTTCGACAGCCTGGGAAAGTTTCTTCAGCTCTTCTTCAGCCTGCTTGCGTTCGGTGATGTCCATGCTCGTGCCGATCATTCGCAGTGCTTGGCCACCTGCATCTCTGACCACATGCCCGCGCACCTCGAGGGTGCGGACTTCTCCATCTGTTCTAAAAAACCGATATTCGCTGATATAGTCTTTTTCCCCCGCCAAAGCCGCATTTATCTCGGATTCGACCTTTTGGGCATCCTCCGGATGAATGATTTTTACTAGACTTGCCAGATCGCGCGCGCCCTCGGCTGGATCGGTGCCTTGAATCCGATGTTGGGCTTCGTCCCATAAAATAGTGTCATTGGCGATATTCCAATCCCAGGTGCCGATTCCAGAAGAGGCCAAGGCTAGATCCAAGCGTTGGCGGCTTTCGGCCAATTCATCGGTTGCTTCCTCGACTTTTTTCGTGATCGTTCGATTCCGTTGCAGCAGCAAGCCGATCAGCGCGACGAAAAGTATGGTACTCCCAGACCCACCCATCAAGGTAAAATTGGCCAAAGCTTCTTGGGGCCCGCCGCTGAATTGTTGCGTGACATGCCAAGTGATGGATAGGTCTGCTCCAGCGCTCACAGTCCGGGTCGTTACCGTGTACAAAGCTTCGGGAAGGGGAGTCCCGATAACCACTCGCTGGTGCCCGGGGCCGCCCATCTCCTTGAAGCGCCCCTGAATTTCGAGCTGCAATCCGTCTAGTTGGTGGATGTCGAATAATCCCTCGACGATGGCATCGTAATTGACCAGGCCGATGACAACCAACGGACCTCGAAAATCCTGGATGGCCAATGCAGCCGGAGAATAGCGTATACCTTCCTCACTGGAGAACGGAGGGCCCAAAATAATTTGATCCGGATTTTCGAGTGCAATCTTGATGGTCTCGAGAATCACCGGATTCCGGCCCAAGGGCGTATCTGGAGACAATGGCCCCATAGGATCATTGGAAAAATCGATTGACCATTCTTCGCCGTTGGCCTGGGGACGAGCGACGGCCTTGGCGTCGAGGAAAAAGGAGCTGGCACGGGCTTCCAGGGCATCCGTTGCTCCTAAAAATTCAACCTCAGTCACTTCGTTGGAATTCTCAAAAAGGATCGCCAGGCCAGACAATGGAGCATAGCTCTCCTCCAGCCACCCCAGAACGGTTCCGGAAAGCCACCGGGCGGCCTGGGAGGCCTCCGTTTCCCATGCTTCCCCGGCATCTGTGCGAAATGCTTCACTTAATGCGTATGATCCGTAAAGGCCTCCAAGGGCCAGAAGAATTAGAAACATCCAGGTTAATGTGTTTTTCATGAGCAGAATGGCCCTTTAATCGTTTATGCTAAAAATGGGGCGAAACCCCCGTGGTGCCAGGGTGGTCGAAGAATCCCAAGTTCGGATGTTGCTGCCGTCTACAACCTGCACTCTGGGCGCTACATGTTTATAATATTCTTTTTTCTCGAGAATACGGACCATGACATCTACCGCAATGCGCGCCTGTATGACTGTAGAGTCAGTGGGTGCTGCCACGATATTCCCCCGGCGGATGCCGCGATGCACGCCCGGGCTGTAGTAATAGGAGAGAATTTTTATTCTGTCCGCCAGACCGCGTCTGCGGAGGATTTTTACGGCAGCTTCAGCGGTAACGGCTGTGCCGGCAATGAAATTAAGATCGTCGGCGTATTGGTTGAGAGAGGCTTCGACCAGTTTGCCTTGGACCGCAGTGCCCGTATCACCATGCATTGTTGATAAGACTTTGATTAAATTTTCCGGGATAGCGTCATGGAAACCAGCATCACCGTCGGGGACCCAGCCGGCACCGACTGGACCTGGAAACCAAGCGACTTTCATGGGTTTCCCATTTATTTCTTGCAGACCGCGGAGGTAAGTGCCGGCCTTATAACCCAGGTCCCAGTAAGATACTGCCGACCGTGCAGAGATTAGCGGTGAGGAAATCCCATTGATTAAATCAAGCACCGGGATCTCCTGATCAGCGGCCTTTTTGACAAGGTCGTTGAGGCCGTCCAGCGAAATGGCGCCAATGATCAAACCGTCCGGTTTTTCTTTGAGGGTTTCCTCAATCTGACGGCGTTGAACCGCGAGCTGATCGTAGCCACCGGCCTCGTAAATCGAAAGACTGACACCCAGCCGGCGGGCCTCGTGGATAAGCCCATAGTTGACCCCCAACCAGTAGGCATCTTTGAGATGGGGGATAAAGACGCGGATGCGCCATTTTTTCTGGGCCTTGTCCAGCGGGGTATAACGTTTTTGCTCCCGCTGACGTTGGTCATTAAATGGCGGATTCCATACATCGACTTCAACCGGATGCCAGGTCTTTTTTTCGGCTCTGGCCGCTGACGTCGCTATCAGAATAAGAAAGGCAAAGGCACACAGGATCCAGGCGCTGTTTTTCAGCCAAAAAGGAGTTCGTGGATAAATACCGTAATGCATGATGTTCATTCTTGGTTCCTCTGTCCATGGATTTTGTACTTTTCCGCCAGGCCGCAGGTCAGCAAGAGGTCATTGATTTCCTTTTTCAACTCGATCATCTTTTGTTCGCGGCCAATGGCCAACCGCCTGAAGCGGGCCAGCTCATCAAACTTGGCTTTCAGTTCCCGTTCGGCTTCCTTCAGACCGCTGAGATCCACCAGCCAGGAGAGAATACCGGTATGGCCTTCATATTCGGTCCGGATGAATGTTGCCAGAGTGTCGCGGATCTCCCGATCGCGGCCATAGGTCTGCAACTCATAGTCACGAACGATGCCCGATTGTTCAAGTTCTTTGATAATGTATTCCCGGTCTTTTGAATTAACATAGCCCTGCTGGGCCTGCTCCCCTTTGCGACTAAAAAATAGTTCGGGAAACTGCGGGTTGGCGAAGCGAACCACACCCTCGGTGGAGATGCCGACCCCTACCGGACTGGTGTCCAATATTTCTTGCAATCGCTCGCGTTCTGCCAGCAGTTCATTTTCCATTTTCCTGCGCTCGGTGATGTCCATAAAGGTGACCACGGCGCCAACAACCCGGCCGTTCTTCTTGATCGGCATGCTGGTGTATTCCACCGGAAATGGCGTGCCATCCTTGCGCCAGAGCACCTCATCATTGATGTAATTTTCCGTTCCGGTTGAATGCGTCAGGAACATGGGGCACTTTTCTTTGGGATATTCGGTCCCGTCTTCGTAGGAATGATGAATTATCCCGTGGACATCACGACCAATTAAATCTTCAGGTTCATGACCCAGCATTTTATTGGCCGCCGGGTTGATAAACGCCACTTTTCCTTCGAGATCGACCCCAAAAATACCCTCCCCGGCAGAATCGAGAATCAGGCTGGAGCGCTCCAGCGCCGCTTCGAGCTGGATTTGTTTTTCCTGCAATTCGGCAGTCCGCTCGTCCACCTTGGCTTCCAGATTGTCGCGTGCCTTCATCAGGGCATGGCTGGCACGTTCGCCCAGAAGCAAAACCAGCAATACCGCGGCTACAGAAAGAAACAGGGTAACTCCCAAAACCCCGAAAACCGTCCGCCGTATCTGATAGTAGTCGGACATCGCTTCTGTCACATCGATTTCCGTCGCCAGGCCAAACCCCAGCTCGGCGTTCCATAGCCAAGCGCCAAAGACCGGCACCCCGCGATAATCCCGATATCCGTTGGTATCGATCTCGATTTTCGAGTGACCTTTGGTTTGACCAGCCTCTGCCATATTCTTTTTTAATTGAAGTGCCTGGGACACCATCCGTGTCAGCGGCTGTTGCGATCTTTCGATTTGGGGACGTTGGCCGGCCACCAGGTTGACACCCGGATCTCGAATGGCAACGTTCAAGGCACTCTGTTGATCCTCGCCAATCAGTCCGATGCGGCGTAGGAGGTCGGTAAACCGGCTTTGCGATAGCATTTCGCCATGCTCGCTAAAGGCGTAAGTTTCACCAGTCTGGTGTAAGACGGAAGGGGCCAGGATCTGTGAGAAATCCTGAATAGGGTCGACCCGCAAGGTCATCACCGCAATGCTTTGGCCACTGGCACCCCGGATGGGCCCCATAAAGAACTTGGTCGCTGGATTCCGGGTTCCGTCTACCGGGAAATCTTTGCCCAGAGGGACATCGGATTCGATGGGCGGCACGAACAGGACTTCGCCGGCAAATGCCCGCCTGAGCAAATCCGGTTTCTGAAGCGAAATGAGATTGGGAGTCCCGATATTGGAGTCCCGCATGGAACCGATGCTGACATGGTCCGTATTGATGATAAAAAAGCCTGAATTTGAAAAGACATCTTTGTTGTTCTCGAAAAAGTCACGGACATCCCGCAGTGCCTCAGAGGCCAGCAGACTTTCACTGTCTGGTTTGACAGCCAGGAGACGTTTGGCCAGAGTTACCAGCTCTGGATCGCGACCGAGCAGCTTCAGTGAAGCTATTCTTTTTTCCACCCAGAAGTTGAGCCGGTCATTAGCGGTTATGAGAGTTTCGTTAAGGTCTTTGCCGACAGCGCTTAGAATTTGTTCCTTATTCTTATCCAGTGTATACCAACCCAGAAGGCAGACAATAATGATAAAAATGCTCAACCCGGCCAGGACGAGTCCACGAAACCAGCGCGATCCGAAACTCACGGCAAGTTGCTCTTTTTTTACGAATTTGATCAGAACTGCGGCCAACAGACTGAGAATCAGAAAAACCACGAGGCCGTATGCAATCAAGCGGCCATAAGAAATCGGGACAGCTGTTTGCGGAACGGTTGTATCTAAAACGGGAATCCACCGCTGACGGATTTTGAGCTTTTCCTCCTCGGAGATGCTGGCCAGGGCTTTGTTGAGGATACTAACCAGCACCGGCAAATCGTTGCGGACGCCAAATCCCAGATCGAGGGACAATCCCGTGAACCCGATAACGTTGAGGTTCATCAGTCCTAGCTCGGACATCAAATGGTATGCCGTCGGGGCAACAGAAATGAAGGCATCGATTTCACTTGCGGATAAGCGCATCAGGCCATCGCGAACCGTCTTCACTTCAACGTAGTTTAAATCCGGGAACTGCCGGCGAAACGGAACCACGTACCCATAACCTTTGACCACAGCAACGCGTTTGCCCTTGAGTTCGCCGGGATCCGAGATGGACGGTGCCCCCTGTTGAGCAATAATCACTACCGGAAAATCGAGGTAGGCATTGGTAAATGTCAGTGTGTCGCGTTCCGAGCTCGTTGTCTCGGACAGCACATCAACCTCTGCATTCTCTGCCAGGCTTACCGCTTCGGTCCATGTCTTCACCGGGACGCGTTCGAACGAGATGCCGAGTCTGGCTTCCAGCAGGTCAAGGATGTCGGCCACGATCCCAACGTACTGCCCCTCGCTGGTGAACGCCTCCTGCGGCAGCCAGTCCGGGTCTCCCGTAAAACGTATCTTTTGGTGCTCTGCCAGCCAGGAGCTCTCTTCTGCCGTCAGGCTGATTTCAGCGCGTTTTTGCTCGATCTTTTTTTCAGGCAGAGCAACCTTCAACACTTTGGGGATATCTTCAAAATCCCTTTCAATCCATTTTTTCTCCAGCTGTTTTTTTTCATGAGTGCCTATGGATTTTAATCCATCATTGACCTGTTGAATCAGCGCCGTCTCTCCTTTCTTCGTCGCCGTGTAATACACCTGGGAGAACAACGGTCGATCGCGATCGTATTCGAAGATGTTGGTTTGGTAATTTTCTTTAATATAGTACAAAAGGCTCAACTCGGATGCGACGAATACCTTAACTTCACCCTCCAAGGCGGCTCGGAAAAGATCCTGGAAACGGTCATAGACAACCAGTCGGTTCTCAGGCACTTTGGAACGCACCAATTGTTCCGTGTATCCACCCTTCGGGATGCCGACCAAAAAGCCCGTTGTTTTTTCCAACGACTTTATCGGATAAACCGACGGGTGGGTAAAGATGTGATAGTCGAGGGCTAACAGCGGTTCGGAATAATCCAGAAACTTCTCACGCTCCGGGGTCTTGAACAACCCGGCATGCAGATCGACCTCACCGGTTTTGAGCAGTTGCAGGGAATCTTGAAATGAATCGACCCTGACAAACTCAATTTTTTTGTCCGTTTTCCGGGCCCAAAGGCGCCACAAATCCGGAAATAAACCCACCGGCCGCGAATCAGCATCTTCAAACTTGAGCGGCGCGACCCCCACGTTGTAGACAATTTTAAGCCGATCCTCTGCGGTTGCCGGCATGGCGACAACCAAACTGAAAACAGTTAGCAAAGCAGTTACGTATTTTCTTAAATTCGGCATTTGATTTTCCTTGCCCACGAAGACAAACTTCTCTGGTTTTTAATAGGTGTTTATTAGGGATAGAACTTATATAACCAAATTGAAAATTTCATAAAACTCAGGCGGCTCGATAGCATATGTTTCATTGGCCTTAAATGTTCCAAGTTCAACCAGTCATACCCGGCCTGCCAGGCTCTCCGAGACATATTTTATCAAATAAGTGCAGTCATATTCGTTCAATACAGACCAATTTTACTGATTTCAAGAGTTTTATGTTTTATATTCAATTGCGAATCATCATTTCCACTTTTTTATGCGCCATCCGTTATATTTTATTATTAGATCCCCCTCAATTTTCCAATTGACTTCGGCGCAGGTAAGTGCCAAAAGCCGCTATGACCGATTCTGACTCAAGAACCTATTGGAGCCTGCTCATCTCCCTGAGCCTCGTTCACTTCAGCGGCGATTTTTACAGCTCTTTCGTTAACCCTCTTTTTCCCGTGTTTCGGGAGAAAATGGGATTGAGTCTGGCCCAGGTGGGATTCCTCGCCGGGATCTCCCGTTTTTTGATGTTTATTGTCCAACCCATGTCAGGCTACTGGGCCGATCGTCACCCTTCGCGCAGCTTTATTTTGGTCGGGTTGCTCATGCCGATCTTTTGCTTCCCACTGACCGGATTGACAACCGGATTTTACGGCTTGCTGTTCTGCCTTGCCATCGGCTCAACCGGATCTTCCCTTTTTCATCCACCGGTCACGGGGATGGTGCCCCTATATGCCGGACGCAAGCTCGGACTGGCCATGTCCATCTACAACACCGCCGGCACCCTGGCCTTTGGTGTGGGGCCGATCTTCATTACCTGGTATGTAGCCAGATTCGGCCTCAGGGCGATGCCGATGACCATGGTCATCGGAATTTTTATCTGGATCTATTTTTATTGGGTCATTCCCAAACCCAAAGGGGACGACATGGCCCAATATAGTTTTCCTGAGACACTTCGGCGAAGCATAGGCAGTGCCTGGAAGCCGATTTTATTGATCTGGATTGTAATGGTGGTGCGTGCGCTGGTGGGTCAGTCTTTGATGACCTTTATGCCGGTACTGTGGGTGCAAAAAGGCCATACCATCGTGTCCGCCGGTGTCCTCTTTTCGATTTTTACCATTTCAGGAACGGTGGCCGGCATTTTATGCGGCCATCTTTCGGATCGGATGGGGTACAAGCGACTTTTGTGGATCACCCATGGCCTCATGACCCCTTTTCTGCTGATGTTTTTATTGGTTCCCGGAAAATGGATCTACCTGGCTACGATTTTGGCCGGGGGCTTTAACATGGCGTCCCTGCCCCTCGGGGTGGTAATGGCACAGAAAATCGCTCCCCGGGGCCGGTCCATGGTGGCCAGTCTCATGATGGGTTTGGCTTTTGGAACCGGCGGCATCCTTTCCCCCATCGTCGGTAAATTGGGCGATATCTATACGATCCAGAGCGTGCTCATGGTACTGGCTTGCATCCCCGTACTCACTTTGATGCCAATAAGTTTTATACCGGAGGTTGGTCGTCAAATGGAATAACATTGGTGGTAAAACCGTGCAGGTTTATTTAAATCGACAAGGATGAAAACCCCCCGTCAATCGGAACCACGGTTCCGGTGACAAACCGTGAGGCATCAGATGCAAGCCAGATGACGGCTCCTACGAGATCCATCGAATCACCATATCTTTTCATGGGAGTATGTCCGATAACTTTTTTGGCTCGGTCGGTCAATTCACCGGTCTCCTGATTGATATGGAGAAACTTTAATTGTTCGGTCATAAAAAATCCTGGTGCCAGGGCATTGACCCGTACTCCGACATGGGAAAAATGGACCGCCAACCAGTGGGTGAAATTCGATACCGCCGCCTTGGCGGCCGAGTAGGCCGGAACCTTGGTCAGCGGTGTCATTGCGGCCATCGATGAAATGTTGATTATTGTACCCCTTCCCTTTTTGACCATACCGGCGGCAAATACCTTTGATGCCAGAAAGGTGCCAAAAAAATTTAATTCGAAAACCTGGCGAAACCCCTGGAATTCTAGATCCAGAAAGCCATGGATATCGATGTTATCAATGTCAGCCGGTTCCAGGAATTCCTTGTCGACACTTCCAGCGGGATGATTGCCGCCCGCGCCGTTGATTAAAATATCCGGTTCCCCCCAGAGTTTCGATATTTCGGTGAATTTTGCCTTCAGTTCAACCTCATCAAGCACATCGCATTTAAATGCTTTCGCTACTCCCTTCGAGTCTAGAATAGCATTCTCTCTTTTTTTGGCCTTGTTTATATCCACATCCAATATGGCGACCTTGATGCCCAATCCTGCCAGTGCCGAAGATATCACCCCGCACAGCTCACCGCCGCCTCCCGTTACAACCGCGACCCTCTCGCCCAATTGAAATATTTTTGCCAGGTTAATTTGCATGTTCTTTACCCCATTTTTCATGTTTCTTTAAATACCAGACCTTCAAATCTAACCTGGGTAGGTTCTTATACTTTTTCTATTAGCTGATCAAGATTTCGGACTGTTTTCATGCCCGATAATTTTGATTTAATGGGATTATTTTGATAAAAATATCCTTTATGGAAAAATCATTGAAGGGATTTGGACGGAAATTGGCACGCCGCAGCCGGAAAAACAACAATAGCCATATTTTTCGCAAACTGGTTAAGATGTTCATATCACTGTTGATTATGCTTATATTGATCAGTCTGATGCAGGTTGTCATATTGAAATTTTTCAGCCCGCCGTTTACGGCACGCATGGCGTGGAACACCATCACACACATCTTCAAATCGGAACGTTACCAGCCCCCTGTTTATATTTGGCGGCCTTTGGAACAAATATCGCCGCATTTGCAGAAAGCTGTCCTGGCCGGCGAGGATCAAAGATTTCCCATCCACAACGGATTTGATCTGGTTGAAATCCGGCAAGCTTTGAATGAACTTTTTTTGGAGAATAAATTCAGGGGGGCCAGCACAATATCCATGCAAACTGCCAGAACGATTTATTTGCTGCCGGATCGGGGATTCATTCGGAAAAGCCTGGAAGCCTATTACACCGTGCTAATCGAGATGATATGGAGTAAACGGCGAATTCTGGAAGTTTACCTGAATACAGTTGATTGGGGCCCGGAAATCATTGGGGCGGAGGCCGCTTCTTTGAAATACTTCGTCAAACACTCGGATCAGCTAACCCGCCGGCAGTCAGCACTATTAGCTGCCATTCTGCCAAATCCACATCGCTTCTCACCGGTCAATTCCAGTTCCTATGTGAAAACGAGGGCCAGGCGTATTCTGGCGGATATGGATCGCATGCCACTTATGTGAATCTGTTTGATCTGATGCGGTCCTTGCCGGCATCTTTAGCTGCGAACAGAGCGTGATCCGCGGCTGCCAGAAGATCGGTCATATCGTCCGCATCCAGCGGGTAGGTAGCAATGCCAAAACTTGACTGAATTTTAACTTCCAAGCCCTGGTCGCAAAGATAAACTTGATTCTTTATTCGAGCCTGAATTATCTTCGCTTGCTTCATGGCCAGGGCTGGATCAAAGTCGGGCAGAACCACCACAAACTCGTCACCGGCATAGGCGACTGCATATGCCGGCTCTGGTAGGGTCTCCCGAATGGTCTGGGCCACCTCTTTAATGGTGCGGCTGCCATTGAGATGACCATGGGTGTCGACA
>JAAUYD010001682.1_pt1 | contig 13272 bp, 10 predicted proteins | sample 7278101 | NCBI WGS metagenome assembly JAAUYD01 (sample SAMN14350128, study PRJNA611818) | marine sediment metagenome | isolation source: surface marine sediment (0.6m) | place: French Polynesia: Moorea | collected 2018-08
GATCTCGGTATTTTTGTGAAGACCGATGCTGATGTAAGAGGTTATAACGGTCAGCGCGTTCGTTCTGATATCGTTGCTGTTCTTGATGGTGAATATGATCTCGGCTGGTCTCGCAATAGCGATGGTAGCTTCGATTTAATTGCTGACCTTTGGGGTGTTGCTAAGAAGCACAACCAAACTGAGTTAATCAACTCCATCAACCAAAAGTATGCTGTTAACAAGACCTTAGCAGAAGTTAAGCAGCGTAACTTAGGAAAAGCTAATATCAATTTAGTTCTTCACAGCTAAGATTTAGCGCGCGTTCCCAAGCTTGGGGTTGACCAGTCCTCGGTTAACCCTTTTTTTGGCTCAATTTTTGCGAAAACTTTTTCATAAAAGCCAGACTACTATACAAATGAAAGGCAGCATCCCAAGGGGTTTCCTCCCGACGTAATAGGTCAATGTGAGGGTTAATGAGTTTAAGTAACTCTTGAAAATCAATGGCTGATTCACCAAAGGGAGTAAACTCTGAGTAGGTAGGGAGTGATGGGGTTTTTTCAGCAATAAAAGCCATAATGTGTTGCCAACTTTCCTTAATGGTTGCTTGGCCATCTTTAACTTTTTGCTGATCAGAAAAGGATACTCCTTCTCTGAAACGATATTGTTGATCACACAAGCGAATGATAGTCTGCTTTTGAGGCAGATGAAGATCGCAAATGTTCGCATAGTCTAAGGTTTTTATTGTCCTTTTTAATTTCCCCCTTAAACCAACATCCACACATTCTTCAAAAATGGGAAGTAACCCGTCTACCCGTTGTGCTACTTCCGACCATTCAAATGTCAAGATATCCCGTTGTCCTTTTTTCGGTTCGTAGACAATGGTAACTTTAGGTTCCACTGACTCGATATAGAGAACACCATACACCTCTAGGATATTAACATAGCGAACCAATGCAGTAAAACAAGGAATGTCTGCTTGTTGCAGTTGTTCTGCTTGGAATTTTAGCCGACCAATAGCCCCAGTACGGTATAATCGCCAGGAACGACTAGGAAGTTGTAATCTAGCGGTGTAGGGATCAATATCCATAATTTCCCCAAATTTCTGGGCTGCTGTCTTTTTTAACTCATTCGGCATAGCTTCGAGGACTAACATCCCCATTTCTAACGCCCCGCTTTGTTCCATCGCTTGGTTTAAAGCCGTTTGACGTTCCTTAACTTCCTGTTGGTTAATTCGTTCAATCCCTTGACGAATTTGCCTCATCAACTTAGGATTAACCGTATTAGGTAACAGTTCTCGATAGCGTTGATTAGCAAAGGTGACATCTCCTTGGGCTTCAGCTAAACGGGCTTGATAAAATGGAATCCAAATATTGTTGGGATCTTCTTGCTGTAACTGTTGAAGCAGATGGTAAGCTTCCTGATAATTTTGGCTGTTAATGGCATTAATAATAGGCTCAACCATATTAACATCTATAATTTTATGGAGTTTATACTTGCATGGACAGACTGAAAATTTCTCACTGCGATAGCGCCGGAGCGTAGTGAGGAACTTCTGTGCGATAGCGCCGGAACGTAGTGAGGAACTTCTAACTTCGTTAACATAGTGCTGCTCCTACCTTCGCCTTAACGGCAAAACAGATGCCTGTTTTTTCAAGATCGATGGTAAAAAGCTAATCACTAACCTACAATAAAAAAGCATAAAAAGCTAGAAAAATTTAAGAGAATTAACATATTATTACTCTTACGAATTGACATAAACTCGTCCTTTCCAACCGCCTCCTTTTCCGCGCCAATGTCGCCAAGCTGAGTCTAGGGTCATTAAACCATATAAAAGACCAATCAGAGGTAAACTTAATCCCCAGACAGGAGAACATCGATACAATTTTAAAGTAGGAAGATAGGAAATAGTCATTAATAACCAGGTAATTCCACCCACAATAGTAATAACTGAATTATGAATAATTAATCCTATCATCAAACTAATAGGGGCGACTAAATAAACCAACGTTAATCCTAATAAAGTTCCTATTAATAATAATGGGGAATAATTTAACTGTGTATAAGCCGTTCTAGCGACCATATTCCAAATTGAGTCTAAGCTATCATAAGGTCGTAAACTAACAGTTTTTTCACTCAACCCTAACCAAATTCCTTGCTCTATATTTTGTCGATTTTCTTGTAATTTTGCTTTGACTGCTGCTGCTAAGGAACAATCATCAATTAAAGCTTGTTTAACCACTTCTATACCACCAATTTCTTCTAAAATTTGACGACGAATTAAGATACAACCTCCTGCTGCTGCTGCCATTTTATTGTGAGGGTTATTCACCCAAGAAAAGGGATAAAGTTTTTCAAAGAAAAAGACAAAAGCAGGGATTAAAAATTGTTCCCAAAAACTGTCGCATCTTAACTTAACCATGAGAGAAGTTAGGGCTAAGTTTTCTGTTTCTGCTTGATTAACTAATTCTTGTAAATTGCTATTATGATGTTCAATATCAGCATCGGTTAACAGTAAATAATCAGGCTTATTTTCGAGCTTTTCAGCTTGTTCAATTCCCTGTTTCATTGCCCATAATTTTCCTGACCAACCTGCTGCTAAGGGTTGTCCTGAAATAACTTGTAACTGTTGAGATTTTTGGCAATTTTTGGCAATTTCTTGCGCTACATTTCCCGTATTATCATCGCTTTGATCATCCACCAAAATAAGGGAAAAATTACCTGGATAGTCTTGATTTAAAAGAGACTTTAAACTAATGGGTAAAACATCTGCTTCATTGCGAGCAGGAATAACAGCACAAACAGAAGGATATTGATCTAAGGGTTGAAGATGGCTATTAATTCGTTGATTGCTTAACCAAAACCAGCCTCGAAATAGTAATAAATAAATCCAAATAATTAAGGATAAACTAACAATTATTATTAAAAAATTCACCATAATTACACTCTCTCACTATTCTGAATAATATAACTTAAATTTATACAAAATTCTAATTGCTTAGAATAACTTAACAGAATTAATTATAAAATAGTGGTAACAAAAGAATAGAGATTAGAATCACAATTTTTCTTCTGACTTCTGACTCCTGACTCCTGACTCCTGACTCCTGACTCCTGACTCCTGACTTCTGACTCCTGACTCCTGACTTCTGACTTCTGACTCCTATCTTGTATTTTAACTTTATTTTCACCTACCTACTTAATAATTAACTGTGCTTGTTCATTAAAACAGCGACGATAAACTCCTTCTGTTACCAAAATAGATGTTAAGATATTGGTTAACATAATCATAAATAAAATTAAAATTTGATAGGAAGCAGCATTTAAAGGATCACTGCCTCCTAATACTTGTCCAGTAAACATTCCCGGCAAACTAACCATCCCTACCACCATCATTTGATTTAGGGTAGGAATTAAACTAACCCGAATCGCTTCTTTCCGATAATTGGCGATCGCCTCTTTGGGAGTAGCCCCTAGACATAAATAGGTTTCTACCTCAAGTTGGTTATGAGAAATGGCGTTAATGAGACGTTCTCCCGATAAAGAAGCACTATTCATCGCATTTCCCAGGATCATGCCCGCTAACGGGATTAAATACTGGGGAGAATACCAGGTTTGGGGTTGGATAATTAAAGCGAGGGCATAACTCAGGGTTAAGCCACTACTCACTAACAAAGATACCCAAACCAAAGGAAAAAAGCCCTTTCCCTTGTAAGGAATGCGGTTTCGGGTAACTTGGGCAGCAATGGTCAACATCACCCCTAAAATAAGCAGAACAGGGAGAGGATGGTTTAATTCAAAGATAGCAGCAATGACATAACCGACTGCTAAGAGTTGAAGAAGCGATCGCCCTGTGGCTAATAGGAGTTGTCCCTCTAAGCCTAACCGTTGCCAGTTGGACAAAACTACAGCAATGGCCATGATACCCAAAGACCATCCTAAATCTAACAAATCCAGTTCAATTGCGCCATCCAATGGATAATTCTCCCAAGTCCTTATCGAGATCATAGGGTCTAAAACCTCGCTTTTTAAAGACGTTCGGCGAAGCTCAGTCGAGCCGCGAAAAGTTTTTGGGGGGAGGCTTAAATCCTCGTCACAAAAACAACTTCTGTGCGATAGCGCCGGAACGCAGTGAGGAACTTCTGACTTCGTTAACAGACCCCGCCGTTAACGACGAGGTTTAATTACTACGCACCAAAGTAAGGAGGTTCATTACCTGCTTTCCATTTGATGTTACAGCCAATACTGGGTTTTTGCTGAGTATCAACGGTTCTATCCCGTAAAACCTCTTCTATGGCTGCTTTTAAGTCTTTTCCGGTGACAGGAACATCATTTCCAGGACGACTATCATCAAATTGGCCGCGATAAACTAAAGTATTATCAGCATCAAATAAGAAGAAATCGGGAGTACAAGCAGCGGTATAAGCTTTAGCAACCTCTTGACTTTCATCGTAACAAAAAGGGAAATTAAAGCCCAATGTTTTTGCCATTTCTTTCATTTTGTCGGGGGCATCGTCGGGGTGTGTGGTAATATCATTCGCACTAATAGCTACAATACCTAAGCCTTTATCTACGTATTCTTTTCCTAATGCTGCTAGGGCATCTTGAAGATGTTTAACAAAAGGACAATGAACACAAATAAACATTACCAATAAAGCTTTTTGATCAGCAAAGCTATTGAGAGAAATTTTGTTACCAGATACCACATCTTCTAAGGAAAAGTCTGGGGCTTTGGTTCCCAACGGTAACATGGTAGAAAGGGTTTTAACCATGATAAGAACTCCTAGTGAATTATCTACAATTTAAGACAATTATTCATTGTGATTACAGTTATCTTCAATTATACCTGTTCTCGTTATAGTTGTTTTAACAATTGATCAACCTTTTTAATTCCTTCTGTATTTTCATATTCTTGATAAAGTTTTTTAGCGTAATTTAGTGCTTTTTTAGCTTCTTTATTTCTATCTCTTTCTTTAAAAGCCATACCTAAATAGTAATAAGGTTCAGGATTTTGGGGAATAATCTCGATTAAATCCTTATAAGTAATAATCGCTCCTAAATAATCTTTTTGCGCTAATTGAATCCTGCCTACTCCCGCATAAGCTTCTGGGAGTTTTCTGTTAAAAAAAGAGACACGACGATAAATTTGGAGAGCTTCATCTAGATTATCTTGAACCTCATAAACACGAGCAATTTTTAATTGAATTTTAATGTTTCTAGGATCGATTCTTTCTGCTCTTTTTAATTGTTCATTACCTAGTTGTAGTTGGCCTTTTTGTAAATAAGCCGTCGCGAATAATAATCTTAAGTCTACATCACGGGGAAAGCGTTGAACAGCATTTCCTAAATATTGTAAAGCTTGATCCAGTTGTTTTTGTTGTAGCAAAGACGATCCCATAATAGCAAATGCTTCAGGATTATTAGGATCAAGGGCAATCACTCTTTTGTAAGCTTCTGCAGCCCCTTCATAATCTTCTTGACGGAGTAAAACGACTCCTAAACCAATATAACTTTTAATAAATTCAGGGTTAAGTTGAATGGCATAATAATAGGCCGAAGCTGCATTGCGATTATCTCCTGTATTGGCTAAACTATCCCCTAAAGCATAATAAAAATCAGCGTTACTTGAATCAATAGAAAGGGCTTTTTGATAGTATTTTACCGCAGCTGGGTAGTTACCTTGTTGACTGTGTAGATAGGCAATTCCTGAAAAAATTTTCGCGTTATCATTATCTAAACTCGCTGCTTGTTCATAAAGAGCGATCGCCCTTTGATAATTTCCTTTATCGACATAATCTCTGCCTCGACGTAATAAGTCATCTAATTGTTCCTTATTAGAAGTTTGTGACAACAGTATAGGAATATCAGCAGAAGCAATAACTGGGGTAATACTACTACCTAATATCAGGGTTGTGAGTAAAGAAAGAGTAAGTTTAGAAATCATCGCTTTTATCAAAGAGTAATAAAAAAAGGCTTGAACGATCAAACCTTCGAATATTATAAGCAAAAAGACCCTGTCGTTAACAACAGAGTTTCACTAAATGCCTCGTTTAATGGCGACTTCTGCTTGCTTAAATTCTTGTTTTAGACGTTTTTTCAACTTTTCGGGGATAGGACGACTCCCATAAGAAGTATAGTAACCGGCAAGGGCATTTAATGCTGTTTGCATAGTAGTAAAGGAACGAAGTCCCCCAGATTTATCATTGCGTCGATAGCGAGAAATATAATCATTAATTTGTTCTTTGGCTAAAGACTGAATTTCTTGTTTATTGTCAGCGTCATTGGGTAAATCAATGGCTGTGGTTAAGGTTTCGATCACTTTTAAGGTATCTTGGCTATAATTCCCAGAAAGTCCAGCAGAACTATTACCACACCCTGTTAAAGCGACAACAGCTACCAAAACTAGGGCTAGAATACGAGATAAGGCAGATTTGAAAAACATAAGTTGTTAATACAATTACATAATTCTAGATTTTCCCTATCCTATCCTAGAAGGGGTAACTGAGTGAAGCCCTAGTCAGTTATCGGTGATCAGTTGTCAGTGATTAGCTAAATTTATTGATCATTGTTCACTGTTCACTGATAACTGTCTTCTCAGATGTCCACCTCAAGTCTTCAGGGAATTCAGGAATCGAATTAAGTAGATTTTTTGTATATTCTTCTTGAGGATTATTAATAATTTTTTCTGCATCTCCCATTTCAACAATTTCCCCTTGATTCATTACTAGAATGCGATCGCTCATAAATCTGACTACACTCAAATCATGGGAGATAAAAATACAGGTCAATTTTAACTTTTCTTGTAAATCTTTTAACAGGTTCAAAACTTGTGCTTGTACAGACACATCTAAAGCAGAAACTGACTCGTCACAAATCAAAAAACGAGGATTTAAGGCTAAAGCGCGAGCAATACAAACCCGTTGTCTTTGCCCTCCGGAAAATTCATGAGGATAACGATTATAACTATCTGTAGGTAAGCCAACTAAAGTTAATAAGGCTTCAACAATCTCTTTTCTTTTCTTGCTATTGGGTTGGGTCTTATGAATAATCATCGGTTCAGCAATAGCTTGTCCTACTGTTAGTCTTGGGTTGAGAGAATTATAGGGATTTTGGAATACAATTTGCATATTTTTTCTAAGATTTCGCAACCACTTGTTACTCATAGATTTCTTAGAAATTTCGTAAGTTTCAAAGGAAACCTTGCCGTTTGCTGCTGGAATTAGTCTCAAAATTGTCCTGGCTAAAGTTGATTTTCCACAACCAGATTCTCCAACTAATCCTAATGTTTCCCCTGCATAAACCTGAAAGCTAATGTTATTAACTGCTTTAAATTTATTTGGTTTTAATCCCCAAAAAACTGATTTTCCAAACTCGACGCTTAACTTTTCTACTGATAACAAAACTTTATTTTCTTCTGCTTCCTGAGTTCTAGATTGCATTTCATTATGAGGAATGATTTTATAAATTAAATCACTTTCTTTAGATAATTCAAGGTCTTTCTTCTCTTCCAAAAAATCAGCAACAGTAGGTAGCTTATCTACTTTAATATGCAGAGGAGGACGGCAAGCTAATAATCCTTTTGTGTAAGGTTCTTGAGGAGAATAAAGAATTTGTTTTTTTGTTCCTTTTTCAACCACTTTTCCTTGATACATGACTAATATATTATCAGCTACTTCATTAATAACGCCCAAGTCATGGGAAATAAAAATCATAGCAATATTATTGTCTTTGCAAAGACCTCTTAATAACTCTAAAATACCTTTTTGAACCGTAACATCTAAAGCAGTTGTGGGTTCATCGGCGATTAAAATTTTAGGGTTACAAGAGATAGCCATCGCAATCATAACCCGTTGTAATTGTCCTCCAGACAGTTCATGAGGATAGCGTTTTAAATAGGTCGTTGCTTGTTTATCGGGACAGGTTTGCTTTAAAACTTTTACATCTTTTAATAACTTAATGGCTTCTTGATTAGCTTCTTCTTGAGTTACCTTCTGATGAAGTTTGATAGCTTCAGTTAATTGATATCCTATGGTATAAACAGGGTTAAAAGCACTCATGGGTTCTTGGAAAATCATGGCAATTTCTTGACCACGACATTTTGTCCATTCTGAGTCTTCTAATCTCGTTAACTCAATATGAGCTTCTGGATCTTGATAATATTTAATACTACTTTCTTGAGCAATTTTACCAGGGTTTTGAATTAACCCCATAATCGCTAAAGAAGTCACAGATTTCCCCGATCCTGACTCTCCAACAATTCCTAAAATTTCCCCTCTTTTGAGTTGAAAATTGATATTATCTACTGCCACCTTCTTTGGTTTTCCTTGTAAGGGGAATTCAATACGGAGATTAGATACATCAAGAACAAGATCACTCATAACCCTATACTATTAGAATTTTAAACAGATTTTAACTGATTTTTTTGACTTTGACAAAGATTTTACCAGCGTTGTATCAGGTATGACTCTTCAAATTGTGTTTAATTACAGCAATATCTAGTAAAATACGAGAAGAGAAATGATGGAGTTTTTTGGGAATTAGATCAATGACAGAAAGAGAGTTTCAAACGATTATTGAGAAATTAGACATCCTAGAAAGAAATGATCACCTTCTAGCAGAAAAATTAGAATTGTATTCAGAAAAATTAGATTTATATAAACAGGTATCTGATGAAAAAATAGCTCAGATGCAGCAAGCAATGTTACAAATGCAGCAATCTTCTAATGAAAAAATAGCTCAAATGCAGCAATCTTCTAATGAAAAAATAGCCCAAATGCAGCAATCCCTTGAACAATCGCAAAAAACATCTGATGCTCAAATTAATGCTATCAGAAATGAAATTAAAGCTTATCAAGACGCTAATAAACAACAATTAAATGTCTCATTAGGTGTATTAGTAACTGCTGCTGTGGCTATTTTAGTTAGTGTTATTCTCAGTATGACTAATTAAACCATCTTATTGATAACTAAAAAAACCGATAACTGATGAGTGATAACTGATAACTGACAACTGATTAAAAGAATCTTACCCTTTCCATAAGTAACTTAAAGTCACATTATTCAAGAAGCGTGTCACAATATAAACAAAAATGGAAATATTATACGGAGAGAGATATGGTTGCAACTCCCATCAAAACAGAAAATCGTTTAACTATACAAACTGCTGATATTGCTGAAGATACCACTACTATACGTTCTTTGGACTGGGATCGCGATCGCTTTGACATTGAGTTTGGCCTGCAAAACGGAACGACCTACAACTCCTATATCATTCGGGGTGATAAAATTGCTTTAATAGACACCTCCCACGCTAAGTTTCGTCAGCTATACCTAGATACCCTAATGGGACTGATTGATCCCAAAACCATCGATTATTTGGTTATTAGTCACACCGAACCGGATCATAGTGGTTTGGTTAAAGATATCTTAGAATTGGCTCCCCAAGCAACGGTAGTGGGATCAAAAGTTGCCATAAACTTTCTAGAAGACTTTATTCATCAACCCTTTGAACGTATTTTAGTCAAAAGCGGTGAGTCTTTGGACTTAGGGAAAGGTCATGTTTTAGATTTTGTTAGTGCGCCTAATTTACATTGGCCTGACACGATTTTAACCTACGACCAAGGTACAGAAACTTTGTTCACCTGTGATGTCTTTGGAATGCACTATTGTTCTGATCGGCTTTATGATGAACATTTAGAGGATATTGCCCCAGACTATCACTTCTATTATGAATGTTTGATGGGTCCCAATGCGCGATCAGTCCTGTCTGCCATGAAACGCATGGATAAGTTAGGAACTATTTCTACCGTTGCCAATGGTCATGGGCCTTTGTTGCGCTATAATTTGCATGAGCTAGTAGAACGCTATCGGAGTTGGAGCGAAGAACAAAGCAAAGCTGATAAAAGCGTGGCCGTGTTTTATATCTCTGACTACGGATACAGCGATCGCCTTTCTCAAGCCATTGCCAAGGGGATTACCAAGGCCGGTGTAGCGGTGGAAATGGTAGACTTAAAATCGGCTGACACCCAAGATGTCCACGAAATCGTTAGTCGTTCTGCCGGTTTAGTGATTGGTATGCCGCCCCTAGAAGGTCATCATAACAAAGAAACCACCAGTAACATCGGAACCATTATTGCTGCAGCCAAAAACAAGCAATATATTGGGATGTTTGAATCTTATGGAGGAAACGACGAACCCATCGATCCCTTATTAACCAAGTTTAGAGAAGCCGGTTTAAGTAAAGGATTTAACTCCATTCGGGTCAAAGATACCCCCAGTGAAGCCATTTATCAACTCTGTGAAGAAGCAGGAACGGACTTAGGACAAACTTTAACCCAAGATCGCAAGGTCAAGCAACGAAAATCCTTAGATAGCGACTTAGATAAAGCGATCGGTCGTATTAGTAGTGGTTTATACATCCTAACCGCCAATAAAGGGGAACTCAACGGGGCGATGTTAGCCTCTTGGGTAACACAAGCCAGTTTTGAACCCCCAGGGTTTACCGTTGCGGTAGCGAAAGATCGGGCGATCGAGTCGTTAATGCAGGTGGGGGATAGTTTCGTTTTAAACATCCTCGAAGAAGGCAAATATCAACCCCTCATGAAGCATTTCCTCAAAAGATTCCGTCCTGGGGCTGATCGTTTTGAAGGAATAAATATCCAAACTGCCAAGAATGGATCACCGATTTTAGTGGATGCTTTAGCGTATTTAGAATGCGAAGTCGTCAGTCGTATGGAATGTAGCGATCATTGGATTGTTTACAGTAAAGTCACCAATGGACGAGTTTCCAACCCCGATGGTTTAACCGCTATTCATCACCGAAAAGTAGGAAATTATTATTAAGAAACCCTCTTTTCTAACTACTTTTTATCAGCCTTCTGCCCCCTGCCCCCTGCCTTCTTCAAGGTTTTGATGGTTCGCAATTTCCCACAGTTTCCCCTTGATAGGGTCGATAAACAGAAGGTTGTAAATTGGGGGTTGCTATCCAAGCTTCTTTGCCTTCTAATTCCTTTAAAGAAAGGGCTTCAGGGGATGTTTCAGCAGCTATTTGACAAATTTTGACCTTGATGGCTTTTTGGGTGTCTTCTTGGGTCAAAATTTGTAATATGCTGTCAGGAGGAACGTCTTGAGCAAGTTGATTCCCTGCGGGGGTTTCTTCTAGAGAAAGGGTTGTTCTGAGTTGAATCATTGTCCCCGATTCAGGTAAGGAAGACTGAGGAGGAGGGGAAGGAGAAGGGACAGAAATAGGAGTGGGAGTGGGTTGTAGCAGTTTCCACAGACCATAAACCCCTGCACCAATAATCAGAACGATGATTCCTAAAAGACTGAAGAGAAGAAAGAAGTTCCTTTTTTTGAGGACTGGTGTTTCGTCCCTTGAGGGAAAGGGTTCCGTTGGTTGTAAGTCTGAAGGAAGATCATCAGAGGTGTCTATGGTCGGATTAATTTCTTCTTTGGCAGTTTCAAAGGATGCTTCAATCGAGGTAATGGATAAGGGAGTGGGTTCGACAGAGGAGAACTTGATTTGACAGTAAAGAAGAGAAATTGTCACATTATCATGACCATTCTTATCATTAGCGACATCAATCAGTTCTTTCCCTACAGTCGGTAAATCTTTTTCTTGAGTTAAAATCCCCGCAATTTTTAGCTTCCAATACTGATCAACCCGATCATAATCACTTAAACCATCAGAACATAACAAGAAAATACAATCATCATCCGTAATCAAACGGGTAAGATTAGGATAGAGAGAATTAGCATTCGTCATACCTAATGCTTGTACTAAAGCCCCAGCATTGGGATATTTAATGGCATCTCGATAGAATAAATACCCTAAACGCACTTCTCTAGAAGCTAAATCATCATCAGTGGTGACTTGGTGACAACTCTCAGGGGTAATGCGATAAATGCGGGAGTCTCCGACACTGGCTAAATAAACCTCGTGGTCATGGACTAAACTTAAGACCAAGGTCGTTCCCATGCGTTGTCTATCTTGACGATTTTCAGCGTCGTTGCGTTCACTAATGCGATTATTGCTCAGACTAATGACTTCTGCCAAGTCTTGTAACCCTTGTTGACTATTGCGAGTCTCACTAAACATCGGCAGTTTAGGAATTTCTTCTACGAGGGTATCAATGGCTAAGTTGGAGGCAATTTCTCCTCCATCTTGTCCTCCAACCCCATCACAAACAATAGTGAAATTAGGTTGGTTAGCAGGGGGTTCTATCAGTTCTCCGGCCGGAGGATAACAAGCATCTTCGTTATGATCACGGGTTGGTCCGGCATCGGTTAAGGTAAAAATTTGGTATTGTTTGTCATACCAACGTCCACAGTCAGTTAAGGCAGGTTCAAAATAGGTTAAAAGATATTCAGGATGGGGAATTTTGCCTCGTTGTAGATAATCACACAGGGATTGAAGATAATCAACAATCAAGGGGGAAGTGTCTTCGACTAGAGATAACCAGAGTTTCCCTAACTCTTTGACACTGTGGAAATTATGTTCGTCTTGATGAAAATCTAATAATTGAATCACCCCTGCATTGACTGCAACTAAGGAGAAATCGAGTAAACTCGATACCATTTGCTGTCCTGCTAAGGGTTGCCACAGTGTGGCCATTTGCCATAACCAGTTTAACTGTCGTAAAGGATTATCCTTGGCTTGAGGCCAAATTTCCGTTAATTTAGGCAATAATTCAGGATAGCGAGGTTCTCCTGATTCGTTAAGGGGAATCGTTCCATATTCGAGGAGACCAATTTCACCCCCTTGATCAGATTCTTCTGAAAAAGGATTGTAGTAAGTATAGATTTGGGGTAAATGGAGACGATAAGGAAATAACCGTAGATATTTTCTAAGTTTATCGGGAATATCTTCACTAAACTCAGGGGGAATTCCGGGCTTGCTATCTAAGACAACCTGATGGCTAATCAGCCAATAGCGTTCATCAACTAACTGTCCCACCTCCAATGATTCTATCCAGTCCCCTAAAGGTCGTAGATATCGTTTGAGGAGAGGGGTTTCACATTTCTCGCACACTCGGTTCTCTGAAGGGTTGATCGTTTGGCATTCAGGGTTAGAACATTGAATAGTTGCCATAGGTTCTGTAATGACAGCGATTGTAGGGACAGTTGAATAAATAAGCCCGATAACATAAGCTATTATAGCGTTTCTCCCCTAAGACCATAAAAGCAAAGTTATCTCTGTTAAGGGGGTCGCTCGTCTTGTCCACAGGCGTAACTTCGGCCATAGCTTGACCTAGTTTTTTGAGGTTATTTGCTGCGTTTAAATCCCTATCTATTTGA
>JAAUYD010132770.1_pt1 | contig 13270 bp, 13 predicted proteins | sample 7278101 | NCBI WGS metagenome assembly JAAUYD01 (sample SAMN14350128, study PRJNA611818) | marine sediment metagenome | isolation source: surface marine sediment (0.6m) | place: French Polynesia: Moorea | collected 2018-08
ATGTTGAGTTGCACCTGAAAATCAGGCGTATCGTCAGTCAATCCGACGTTGATAACCCCCAGCAAGGAGTATCTGGTGGAGACCCTGTAGTTCACGCCCAACGTCAAACTGGCGCTTACCAATTTCGAATCTGCAACGTCATTGCCTGCAATGGTGGTTTCTTCGGTAAAGGCGTTTTGAAATGAGAAACTCAACGAGGTCTTTTCACTTAACGCGGTGGCCATGCCCAGATTGTATTCAATGCTGTTTCCCGGATCGATGTCACCAACGTTGTCAATGGATCGTTCCATGTTCCAGGCATAGGCCAACGATCCATAAAACACGACTGGATCGCTGACCTTTACCAGCGTGAACCCTCCCGAAAGCCCGTTAAAACCCGTTCCCGTGGGAAGCTCTGTGGGAAACTCCTTCCCTGCTATCGTTTCGGTGGCTAAATTGAAGGGATCTTTGCCGGAGTGTGATTTGAATCTGAAATTCAAGGTGATATCAGGGACGTTACCCCGCGACTGAATGGCATGGTAGTTGATGCTGCCGCCGATGTCTCCGAACCCATTGCCATTCACCGATGCGGATTGATTACCCTCGTCGGTGACAATCGAAGTCGGAATTTGCAGTTCCTCGGTGCGATAGACGTAGGGCACAAAAAGCTCGGCCTGCAGCCGATTGGTGATGCCATAGCGCGTGGTCAGGGTTGCCGTCAAAATGTTTCTTTTGATCTTTTCTACATCGAATCGACCAAAGAGAATGGCATTGAAGATGCTGTATCCCTTGACGGCCAGTTGGTTATTTTGAATGTGAACATAGTTTAATGAAGGCTCGAGCACCAAAGTCCCCTTGGGAATAAGGACGCCTCCCTCCTGAACCAAGATTTCCTCGGTGTCCTTCTTGACGCTGCGTCGGGTTTTCCCCTCCGGTGGTTGATCGGCAACGTCGGTAGCCGTCGTTTCGTCCGCTGATAACTGCGCCAGCAGACGTGGTGAAGAACCGCCTCTGACTGTGATTGGGTGCAAGAAGCGGTCACCGGTGGTATTCTCGCCAATCTGAGGTGACCCAAAAGCTGCGTGTTCCCATGAATCCAGAGCGGGCAATTCTGCATGGTTTGAATCCGCCCAGACAAGTGGGCATACCAGCCAGACCGATAACATCACGGCAACCAGATGAGATTGCCGACTACCCCGCAGCGTCGACATGCGATACCCCTCCCATTGGTAGGTTAGGTAGCAATGGTAACATCCGTCAATCACCTGTGTTGAGTAATTAACGGACCAACCCCACAATCATTGGTAGGACATGTGTTCGTGCTTATACATCGGTAGATGGCAATGATGCGTTTCAGGACGCCAGAATATATGTTGAATTCCAAAAGGTAATCAAACTATGGTTCAAACCAAAACGCATTTCAAGCTTTTTATCGGTCAAGCCTCAACTCGGTTATCCTAAACCGGGTCGCCGAGAGTATGGATTTCTCCAGAAAGCGAATCAGACACTCGTTTTTATCGTCTGACAGTGTAAGCAGCATTTACATCCGCATTTTATAATTTGATTTCATGTGGTTAGAGAAAGGTTAGGCTGAAGCTGTTAGCAAAAGTTTACACGCTTTAAGGCGCTGTATGTTCTTTTTATTATTCAAATCAATTGGTTACAAGAATGGCATTTAACTTGCTGGTAGTTTAGGAAGACGTGATCCAAAAGCGCTTTGGAAACCCCGATTCCATTCCATTAGGTATTTCATTTATGCAAACCAGCAGATCATGGACAGCGGTAACGGTATGCCTGGTAGGTTTGTTTCTGGCGTGGGTCCCTGGCGCCAGCGCAGAAGACCGACATACCGCATTGGCGGCGGCTCTGGTGATGCATTCAATGGGACCGGCGGGCACCGTCGTCTCCCTGGGACCAAGCCTGAGCGCGGGCGAATTGGATCGCATCCGCGGCAAAGGCACTGGAGACGTTACCATTGGTGACGCCGCCGGATCCACCGTCATCGCTCGAATTATTCTGTGGGATGAGAACGATTCGAAACGCACATCGGGTGTACAGACCGTCTGCCACAATAGCGGAATCGGTGGGAAGCAGTACAATCATTTGGTCATTCATAGCCATTAAAGTGAAGGGAGGGCTGTAGCGACCGTCTGCACGGCTGGTCACCGGTTAACCCCTTAACCGGAGGATGGTAGGATCGATACCATCCACCAATTGTTCGTCTACGAGGAGGGTTGTATGCAAAAAGCACTGTCTATTGGGTTGGCCCTGGTGATGTGCTTCGCATTCATCGGCATTGCCACGGCCCAGGAATTCGTACCGGAGGTAAATAAGACAATCACGATTGATGAAGTGCTCTACGATTATGCCGGTACGGAAATGATCGGCTACTTCGACAAGTATAAGCTGATCACCATCGACACCTACAAACACATCAACGTCTTTTTCAATACGGAGATCGAGGTCAATGCTGACGGTGAGGCCGAAACCTGGGGTCAGCAGATGAATATGGAGAACTTTTTCGATGATATCGGCGGAGTCCGGTTAGAAACCACGGAAGAGGTTGTAGTTGTCGAAAGAGAGTATAAGAAAAACCCGTCGGCCGATGATCGGTTTCCCGAACAGGTGAAAGAGACAGAAACGACGACCACATCTGTGACTGTTGAGCTGTTCGACTACAATGAGCGCACCGCCGATATGACTGACTCCATCAATGCCAACAACGGCGTTGTGGGGGTCAACCAAAGCCCGGGCAACCTGAACAACCAAGCCAACCTGTCCGCCATGGCGGTCATCGCTGGCGACATGCAACTGATCGAGGCCAATGGCTTCGGTGTCCAGGCCAGCCTGTTCAATGAAATCTTCGCCGACCGCTCCCAAAACACCAACACCATTGCCAATAGCATCAGCGACAACAACGGTATTGTGGGGGTGAACCAGTCTTCGGGCAACATCAACAACCAGTTAAACTCAGCTGCCTTGGCCGCCGGCCTTGCCCCCGTTACTAACGGTGCGCTGGGCGAATGCACCCTGAAGCAGGTCAATGCCGACAGCTTCTTGGTCCATGTCGCCGTGGTCCGCATGGACACGATCACCGGTTCCATCAACGGCAATGCCGGTCTGGTTAGCGTCAACCAGGCCTCCGGCGATCTGGTCAATCAAGCCAATATCCACGCCATTGCGGCAGATTTGAATTAGTAGGATCACTAAACAGAAACTTTATCACCAGCCTGAGTTAACAGGAAGGAGGGAGGGGACCGACGCCCCCTCTCTCTTCCCCATTTAGATGATGGCGCTGCAATGACGCACAAGCTAATTATTGGTTTGTGTATTCTCCTTTTGGGCCTGTGGATTCAGGCCCCCTGGCCACCCTCGATCCTTTACGCCGAACCCCTGGCTTTACAAACTGTCCTTGACGCCTCACCCACCACCTCGCGTCGCGACCAGCGTACCGACGTGACGATCATTCAGACCGACCAATCCGAACCGTCTGACGCTGAGCAGCACGAACTCGAAAAAAGTTTGTCCCATTCCATCACCAGCCTGTTGGATGCGGTCAAGGACAACACCGGCGTCATCAGTCTCAACCAAAGCTCGGGCAGCTATATCAATCAAGCCAATATCAGGATGTTCTACCTCTCGGAAGACCCGCAAATGGTGGTCGACATTGGCGTCGATAGGCGCTCCATGCTCGACGTCTCATTTTTTACGGAGAGCGGTGTGTTGGAAAAACGAAATCAATTAGTGGGTTCTTTTCGTGACAACACGGTGTTGGTTGGGATCAACCAATCCGCAGGCAACCTTAATCAGCAGGCCAATACGGCCATGGTAATTATCGGCGGGCTGGCGGCCTTGAGCGATGCAGAGCTGGAAAGCACCCATGCCACGAATGGTGACATCGATGAAGCGCCTGCGGCGGTGTTGGAAGACGTGATTGCCAACAGCTTTGCCGGCAGTCGCGGCATTTTTCAAGTCAGCCAGGCCTCGGGCAGCGTAAACATTCAGGAAAATAACCTTGCCGTATCGTATCGAGAACTCTTTTTTAAATAGCGATGGTGACAGCCATCCGCTTAGTTGCCGGGTTCGACGCACGTTTTGCTTGGGCAGCGTGCTCATTTTCGGCTGGATTTTGATGAACGGCTGCACGACATTGAGGTCTGACCTCAAACCCGATGCACCGAAGCCGTCGGTCAAGCCTGAAAAAAAAGCAACGCCAGAGATAAATACCGGATTCGGTTCATGGGTCGATAAACTGAAAAAGCGTAAACACCAAAAAGACCCGAATATGAAGACCAACGCAGCACCACCTCAGCCTGATCAGCAATCGTCGAGTGCACAATCGGCAACTTCTACAACTGACAGCGGCCCAGCCGCCGCGCCTGTCCCCATGCGCCAAGCCCAACCACCTGGAATGCAGGGAAGTTTGATGACCGTGCGGCTGCCCAACGGATTGGTGATCACTAAAAAAGTGGTCAGCCTGAGAGAAGCCCGCTATAAAAACGTAATTCCGCAAAAGTATGATCTAAGCTGTGGCGCGGCGTCGTTGGCTACCATACTGAACTACTTCTACAACCACCACGTGAATGAAGTCGACATTATCAAACATCTCCTCGAACATGGAGATGCCGAGGAAATCAGAGCCAAAGGCTTTTCGCTGCTGGATCTGAAAACCTATGCCCTCAAACAGGGGTACCTGGCGGATGGCTATAGAGTCGACCTTACAAAAGTGCGCCAGTTGAAAATACCGGTCATTATCCTCTTTAAAAGCGGCAGCTATTCCCACTTTGTGGTTCTCAAAGGAATCATGCACGGCAATGCCTACATCGCTGACCCCGCCTACGGCAATCGTTCCATGCCGATTGAAACCTTTAAGGAAAATTGGAACGGGGTCATTTTTATTGTCGCCAAACCCGGCATGCAACAACTCGCTCCGTTACCCATGCAAACCACACTCCCGGCACCGGTGTTGGCGGCAATGCGTCTCAAAGATCTATTTTCAACCGGCTTCGCCGGGTTCATATCCGGCGAGTTTTAAAGGAGTATTATGCAAACGAACTACCCATTCCTCAGCGGTTGTCTGTTAGGCATGATCGTCAGCCTCTTAATAGTATTGGCCCAGGTTTGTTGTGCTACCGCTGGTGAGGCCGGCGATAAAATCTTGCCTCAACCTTTTTACCATCACGATGTGAGATCCGATGCAATTGATGGGCCGATAGCCTACGCAGGATTGATCGAGGCTGACGCAACCCGTTTGACCGATCAACAGCTAAATTTCATCCGAGGTGGTCTGGCCGGGCTCCACTTCGGGATATCCTTCGCGGGCATTTTTGATAAGTTGGGCAATCTGACTGGTCGAATCTTCTCAGGAAATGATAAGGTCCCCGGAGAGCTTGTTGATGCGGTGTTCACTCAATCTAGTGCCAGTGAGAAAAAAACGATGGACAACCATCGGATCAATGAAGTGGCGGAAATGCAGCGTGCAGATGTGGACGGTGCCTCCATCAGCGCCTATGTGGGCAACTTCGACGGTGCCAGCGGAATTTTCCAGATCAGTCAGTCACCTGGCAGCTACAATGTAATAACCAACAACATGACGATCAACATCTCGATTTATAATTTTGCCAGCGAATCTCAGGCATCTTCGATACTTCCTGGGTTGCTAAATGGGAAGTAGATAAAACGGATCTATTAGAGACCAGAGGGAGAGCACCGTGGCATTTTCACATAGCGAACGCATCGTATCGGTAACCTGTTTTTTTGTGTTCACGCTAGTTTGGTCGGTCGGACTGGCCCAAGAGTCCACACCCCAGTTGCGCCACCAGCCGGCCAATATGCAGGTCATCAAAGCCTATCTCGATAAACTGGGATACACCAAGGCAAAACCGTTTAAAGACAAAAACATCGAAGGATTGGCCTTCATCGTCAAAGACAAAAAGACGGACGAATTAATCAAATTTTCAACGTTGATCAATCCGAATGATCGCATGTTAAAGTTCGAGTGCCATGATTTGGCCACCGTCCCACCCAATCCCGAGCGCCTGATCATGCTGGTTAAAAAATTAGCCGAACTGAACGGCTCGCGAACGATCGGAAAGTACTACGTCAATTTTGAAAATGGTAAAATTCAATATTTCTACTTCCAAAGTGTACTGGGCGGCTTATGTTTCGCGGATTTCGAACGCACTGTCAAACTCATTGAATTCATCATTCTCAGTGATATCAAACAAATTCGGGAACTGGTTGCCTCATAGGCATGAATTAACGCCACTGCAACGATTTAGGACCTTTCAATCGGTCGCTTTACTTTTCCCCGTTTCACTATTGCCTTCAGACAGCGGCCCCCTATTTCCAGCCGCCAGCAGCACCTCGTCGTTTTCGAACTCCTTGCGGCGGATCGAGGAGAACATCTCCAGCAGTTTGGGGACGGTAAGCTTCTCTTTTTCCGTTCCCGAGACGTCGATGATGATCTCGCCGGCATCCATCATCAGCAGGCGGCTGCCGTAGGCGATGGCGTGGTTCATGTTGTGGGTGATCATCAAGGTAGTCAAGCGATGCTCGGTGATAAAACGCGTGGTCAGGTCCATGACGATGGCGGCATTGCGCGGATCCAAGGCCGCGGTGTGCTCGTCCAGCAGCACGATGTCGGGTTTGGAAAGCACCATCATCAGGAGGGTCAGGGCCTGACGCTGGCCGCCGGAGAGGGTGCTGACGTTCTCTTTCATGCGTGACTCCAGTCCCATCTTCAGGTTGACCAGCTGGCTTCTAAAGTAGGCCCGCATTTTGCCGTTGAGGCTGATCACCGGCCACTTGAAGCCTTTTTTGCAGGTGATCATCATGTTGTCTTCCAGGGTCATGTTGGAAGCGGTGCCCACCAGCGGGTCCTGGAAAATGCGGCCCAGGTATCGGGCCCGTTTATATTCCGGATGGTCGGTGACCTCCTCGTCCTTGATAGACACCGCACCGGCGGTGGGCGCCAAGTTGCCGGAAATCAGGTTGAACAAGGTGGTTTTGCCGGCGCCGTTGCTGCCGATGATGGTGACGAACTCGCCGGCCTCGACGGCCAGGTTCAACCTATTGATGACCGTCTTGGCATTGGGCGTACCGGCATGGAAGGTGCAGGTGACATCTTCGAGGCGGATCATGCGGCGGTCCCTCCCTTGCCCCGGATGCGGCGGTAGTTGGTCACCGCCAGGGAGGCAATGATCAGGATGCCGGCGATCAGCTTGAGGTCATTGGGCGTCATGTTGATGTAGTATCCGTAAAAGCGACCCAGGTACATGATGGCCTTGAACAGGATCGCACCCAGGATGACCCTCAGGGTGAGCATGCCGATGCGGTTGGATTTGATGATGAATTCGCCCAGCATCACCGAGGCCAGTCCGGAAACCACGATGCCCTGGCCCAGGTTGACGTCGGCAAACCCCTGGTATTGCGCCGCGAAAGCGCCGGAAAGGGCCACCAGACCATTGGAGAGCCCCACACCGATCAGTTTGAGGGTCGCCGGGTTGACACCCTGGACCTTGACCATCTGTTCGTTGTTGCCTAAAGCGCCGAAGACCAGGCCCATGTCCGTGTGGAAGAACAGGTCCAGGGTGAACTTGATGGCCAGCACCACCAGGACGAAAAAGAGCAGCGAAGCCCAGTCGGCCGGTATCAGGTGTTCGGTGGCGGCCGTCACGTGGGTAATGACCGTCTCCACCCGCAGCAGGGGCAGGTTGGCCCGGTTGTCCAGGATGCGGATGTTCACCGAGTAGAGCATGGTCATGGTGAGAATCCCGGCCAGCAGGTGGGGCACCTTGAGGCGGTTGTGGATGGCCGCGGTGACGAAACCGGCCAATACCCCGCCGCAAAAGGCCAGCAGCAGGCCGGTCAGCGGATTGAGGCCCCCAGTCAGTGAGGTGGCCATGATCACCGCTCCCATGGGGAAGCTGCCGTCGACGGTCAGGTCGGGAAAATCGAGAATGCGGAAGGTGAAAAACACCCCCAAGGCCATGATGGCGTATATCAGCCCTTCGACAAAAATTCCTTCAAGCATGGTGGTTTCATCTATAGTTGGCATTAATGGCACAAAAGGCGGAGGCCGCTTTAACGACGGCCTTCCGCCTTTGCCAATTTGGTTGGATCATCGGTACCAATTCGGGCGATCAGTTGTCGAAATTATCCTGATCGAGCAATGCTTCCCTTAAGCGCCCACGTGTTCAATCAGAAATGGTAGATTTCGGTTCAGGGCAAGGCCGCAACGAAGTCGAAGCCGGAGGCGTAGCGGCGCTACGTCGAGGACTTCGGCTGAGTGAGAACGCCGGCCTGGGCCGAAAGATGCCATTTCCAGATGACGACTACTGCTTGATCAGTTTTCCATCTTCCACAATACTATTGGCCTTGGCAACAACATCTTCGGGAAAGCTCAGCCCCAATTCCTTGGCCACATCCAGGTTGATCAATAGATCCACGTCCGAGGCATCGGTCATGAAAATGGTGGGGATGGATTCCGGTTTCTCTCCTTTGAGGATTCGGATCACCAGGCGGCCCGTGGCCCGGCCCATCTTGTAGTAGTCATGTCCCCAGGCGGCCAGCACCGGCGTATTTTCGGCGCTGCTGGGATCGGCGGACATCACCGGAATCTTGTGCTTTTTGGCCACGCTGGTCACGGCGGCCAGGGCAGACACCACGGTGTTGTCATTGGAGATATAGATGCCGTCCACGCGGCCGGCGATGGTCTGGACGGCCTGTTTGACTTCGGCGGAATTGGACACGGTGGTCTCCACAAACTTGATGCCCATCTCCTTGCACACATCGCGTGCGATGTTGGCCAGGCTGACCGCGTTGGCCTCGCTGCTGGTGTAGACGTGGCCTAAGGTCTTGATCGGCTTGATGCGGTTGAGCAGCTCGATCTGGGCTTTGACCGGGGTCATGTCGGAGATGCCGGTGACACGCTTTTCACCCTTCTCGGTGGAGGCAATCAATCCGGCACCCACCGGGTCGGTGACCGCGCTGTAAATCACCGTCCGGTCCTTGAGGGCGTTGACCAGGGCCTGGGCCGTGGGGGTAGCGATGCCCACCGCGAGGGTCACGTTTTCGGCTTTGAACTTCTGGGCGATCGATGAAGCCGTTGACATTTCACCGTTGGCGTTCTGAGGATCGAAACGGGCATCGGGGTACTCGGCCCGGACGACCTCCTGGACACCTTTTTCAATGGCGTCCAATGCCGGATGGGCGACAATCTTGGAAATACCGATCAGAATCGGATCGGAGGCAACCGCCGGTGCCGCGACGGTCAGGGCAACCATGGTCAACAGGACAGTCAAGACAGAGCAAGGCTTATTCATGAACTTTTTCCTTTCCTTTCCAATGGTTTTTCACTATGTTCTGTCAAGTAGAAACACAAACGACCGCTCATTTACTATATTTGAGACCGGGCAAAAGCAAGCCCTTTTTCCCTTACCGGCATGCCGCCGTCAATCCATAAGGCCAGTTCCATGAAACCGATCACCAAAGAACTGATTGATATCTTTACCCGCACCACAGACAGAAAGCAGATGGAGGTGCTGTTTCAAGAGATTTTCACCCCCAATGAGATCGACACCCTGACCCTGCGCTGGCAGTTGCTCAAGGATCTGTACGAAGGCAAAACCCAACGTAAAATTGCCGCTGAGCACAAGATCAGTCTGTGTAAAATCACCCGCGGATCCAAATTGCTCAAGGCCAAGGACAGTTATTTGAAGAAAGTGCTGGACGACATATACGAAAATGCGGCCCGCGCCTGAAAAGGATGGCTCGCCAACCCCAACGGCTGGAGCAAGATGATGGAACCGCTGAGCGCCAACGCCGGCTCGCCGGCCATGCTGGATCGGCTGGTGCAGTGGGCGCGTGAGCAAGGTGCCGACGCTGCCGCCATCTTACCCGCCGCCGACATCCGTGTCGACGATCATCTGGCCGACCTTTGCCACAATCCCCGCTGCGAGATGGTTGGTTTGGCGGCCAGCTGTCCGCCCCATGTGGGCGGCCCGCACACATTCCGCAAATTGCTGGCGCAGGTCGACTGGGCCATCGTATTGAAAATAGACGTTCCCACGCAAACGTTGCTCGGCGAAGATCGGTATCCAATCTACCGATCGTTACACGCCATCGCCGCTGCCGTCGAACGGCTTGCCATCGATCAGGGCTGCCCGAATGCCCGGGCCTTTGCCGGCGGTTCCTGCAAACGCATCTTCTGCGCGAATCACAGCGACTGCCCCGTCGTCGCAAACGGCGCCCTCTGCCGCCACCCCGACCAGGCCCGCCACTCCATGTCCGGCTACGGCATCGATGTATTCCAGCTGATGAAGGCTGCCGGATGGCAGATGAATCGGATCACCTGTGACACCTCACCCGAATCCGTTCCGACGGGCTCGCTGGTTGGCCTGGTGCTGGTCGGCTGAGATAACGGCCCACGACCGGCAGCCGATCGGATGGCCTGACGATCACGGTGCTGGACCCTGCACATCGGCGGAAACATATTTTTTTAATTTTTGAATAAAAATTTTTTTATTTTTGAATCGAAATGCAAATGTTTTTGCCTTGCGATCAGAAGACACCTCCCGAATTCATCTTGTAAATGATGAATATACAATTGGTTACACCATTTACGCATGTCACCGGGGCAATGGCATGGCGATTGCGATAAGCAAGATTTCAATCAATCACTATCCATCGCCCACAACGGGTGATGCTGCCGATCACCGATTTACCGATATCAGATGGTACGAGGCGTGCCGGCGGCAATCAACCTTACCAACCTTTCGAACGAGGAGAGCGATCATGGGAATGACAGCCGATGAACTGACTTTCAAACCGCGGCTTCAGGTCGTCAACCAGGACCAGATCGACCAGATCCATATGGCCACCCTGGATGTGCTGGAGCGAACGGGGGTCAAAATCACCCATCCGAAAGCGTTGGAGATTTTGTCAGGAGCCGGAGCAGCCGTCAACGGAGACCGTGTCAAAATCCCCGCCTGCCTGGTTGAGGACGCTATCCGCAAGGCACCCTCGCGCCTCGTGTTGGGTACCCGCACCGGCGAACGCACCGTCTTTCTGGAACGCGACAAGAGCTTCTTCGGCCCCAGCCTGGACTGTGTGGACTTCATGGATCCCACCACCCACGAGCGCACACGCTTCATCAGCGAGCACGTCAAGACGACGGCAGCCCTGTGCGATGCCCTGCCCCATTTTCAGTGGTGCATGACCATCGGCATGGCCGACGACGTTCCCGCCGACATCGCCGATCGGGTCATCGCCCGTAACGTGTTCGAAAACTGCGTCAAACCGTTGGTCTTCTGCTGCAAGGATACCAAGAGCGTCAAAGATACCTACGAGATGGCCCTGTTGCTGTGCGGCGGAAAAGAGAAGTTTGACGAAGCCCCCACCATCGTGCACTACTCGGAACCCATCTCCCCCTTGGTCTACTTTGATCCGGCCATCGATAAGCTGATGTACTGCGCCGAACATCGCATCCCGTTGATCAACTTCCCGGCACCCCAGTGCTGCGGCAGCTCGCCGGCCACTTTCGCCGGCGCTTTGGTCCAGGCCAGCGCCGAATCCCTTAGCGGGCTGGTGGTTCATCAGCTGGTCAACCCCGGTGCACCCTTCATCTATGGCGCCTTCACCACCATCATGGACATGCGCTCCACCATCTTCTCATATGGCGCCGTGGAGATGAGCCTGATGACGGCGGCCATGGCTCAGATGGCCCAAAGCTACGGTCTGCCCTTTTTCGGAACCGCCGGTGCCACGGACGCCAAATTCTGCGATGCCCAGGCCGGCGCCGAAGCGGCCCTGCAAATCCTTTCGGCTGCCACAGCCGGGTCCGGCCTGGTACACGACTGCAGCAGCTGGATGGATCATGGATCCATGGCTTCGCCGGAATTCATGGTATTGGTCCACGACATCGTTGACTCGGTAGTCCACTACATGCAGGGCATTCCCGTCAACGAGGAGACCCTGGCCCTGGATGTCATCCACCGGGTGGGACCGGGCGGCCACTACCTCCAGGACCCTCATACCCTCAAGCATTTCAAATCGATGAAATACTCGGAAATCTTCGAACGCATGGTCTATGACCAGTGGACGACCGCCGGGGCAAAGACCTTCGAGCAGCGCCTGCAGGAAGTGACCCTTAAAAAGATGGACCACCGGCCCGAGCCGCTGGACGCCGACACCATCAAAACGCTGAATGAAATGCAGGCCGGCTGGACCTGAGACATCCACCCAGATATGGCAATCTGCCCGATATCCGCGTTGTGCTCGACATGTGACCCTCGAAATAGTTCAACTATGCACCCCAAGGGCACTTCCTTCGGGGCGCCTGCGGTCAAATGTCTCGCGCATCTTGATCTCGGCCAAATTGTCCGATGTCTGGACACACATTAACCGAAGTCGGAAGCCAGAGGTCGGAAGGCGGATGACCGAAGATCGAGATCTGAGGGCTGCCAGTGAACGGTGATCGGTGAACAGTGTGCGGATGCCAGAGAACAGAAGACAGCGGTCTGAGGTCGAAGGACCGAAATCAGAGAACCGATGACTGAAATCGGAAAATCGGGTGAACGGTGAACCCCGAACCCTGAACCCTGAACCCTGAACCTTGAACCCTGAACCTTGAACCCTGAACCTTGAACCCTGAACCTTGAACCTCGAACCCAGAACCTTGAAATTCAAACCCTATCGTGCGGGGAAAAGGAAAATCACAATAACCAAACACCAAACCTCAACTAAATCTCAATGCCTAAACCTCAAATTCCAATTCACCGGTTATCGCCCTGGTTTGGAATTTGGACATTGCGATTTGGCGATTATTTGAGATTTGCTCATTGTGATTTGTTTTTTGTGATGGATGATCCGCTGATGAAACGACAATCCTGAACCTTGAACGCTGAACCTTGAACCCTAAACCCTCAACCTTGAACCCCAAACCCTGAACCTCGAACCCCCAACCAAGGAAAACCACCATGAAGATCACCACCGTCACGGTAACGCCGGTCAATATTCCTCTGGAAACCCCGATCTTCTGGACTGGCGGCTATTATCCCGGCACCTCCAAAGCCATTGTCGAGATCGGCACCGATGAAGGGCTGACCGGCCTGGGCGAAGCGCCTTCCGCTCACCTGGCGACGGTCATCGAGTCCTTTGCACCGCGGATCATCGGTAAGGACCCTCTGGATATCGCCGGCATCGAAAATGTGTGCATTCCTCCCTGGCAGATCGTTCAGAACACCGACGACAGCTCGTGCGTGACCGCTTTCGGGGGCTTGGAGATCGC
>JAAUYD010087557.1_pt1 | contig 13264 bp, 9 predicted proteins | sample 7278101 | NCBI WGS metagenome assembly JAAUYD01 (sample SAMN14350128, study PRJNA611818) | marine sediment metagenome | isolation source: surface marine sediment (0.6m) | place: French Polynesia: Moorea | collected 2018-08
CCATTGATCTCGAGGATGGCAGTACGAAGGAGATTGGCATTACCCGCGCGCATCTCGAGGAGGACGCCGGCAAGTCGCTCCACGAAGACTTCCACGGGCTCAGCGGCATCGATCTCAACCGCGCCGGTACGCCGCTGCTGGAAATCGTGTCCGAGCCGGACCTGCGCAGTGCCAAAGAAGCGGTGGCGTACCTGCGCAAGATGCACACGCTGGTGCGCTACCTCGGCATCTGCGACGGCAACATGCAGGAAGGCTCGTTCCGATGCGACGCCAACGTGTCGGTCCGGCCACAAGGCCAGGACGAGTTCGGCACGCGCGCCGAGATCAAGAACCTGAACTCATTCCGCTTCGTCGAGCGAGCGATCAACTTCGAGGTCGAACGCCAGATCGACGTGCTCGAGGACGGCGGATCCGTCGTGCAGGAGACGAGGCTCTACGACTCCGCGCGCGACGAGACGCGCTCGATGCGTAGTAAGGAAGAGGCGAACGACTATCGCTACTTCCCCGATCCGGACCTGCTGCCCGTCGAGATCACCGAGGACTACGTCGAGGCCGTGCGCCAGACGCTGCCTGAGCTCCCCGACGCCAAGCAGGCGAGGCTGCAGGAGTCGCTGGGCGTCAAGGCGGAGGACGCAGCCATCCTGACGATTCAGCGGGAGCTGGCCGACTATTTCGAAGCGGCGGCCGCGGCATCTTCAGCGCCGGCCCAGACGGTCGCCAACTGGGTGCTCGGCGAACTGTCAGGCGCGCTGAATCGCGACGGCCTGGATATCAGCGGCAGCCGCGTCAGTGCCGAGTCGCTGGCAGCGCTCGTCGACCGGATCCACGACAACACGATCTCCGGCAAGATCGCGAAGGACGTGTTCGAGGCCATGTGGGAGGGCGAGGGCAGTGCCGACGAGATCATCGAAGCGCGCGGCCTCAAGCAGATCACCGACACCGGTGCCATCGAGGCTATCGTCAACAAGGTCATCGCCGATAACCCGGGCCAGGCCGACGAGTATCGAGCCGGCAAGGAGAAACTGATCGGCTTCTTCGTCGGGCAGGTCATGAAAGAGACCGGCGGCAAGGCGAATCCGGGTCAGGTCAATCAGCTTCTAAAGAAAAAGCTGTCCGACTAGCTGCTGGCCGGCGCTTGAAGTGCGGCGTTAAGCACCCACATCGTAGCGTCGCTTAACAGGGGTCCAGCATGTCCGACCAGATCGTCCCATTTGTCTTCGAGAATCTGCCCGTACGCGGGTCCGTGATCCAGCTCGAGCGCTCGTGGCAGCGCATGATCGGCGAACATGACTATGCGCCGATTGTCGTCGAGACGCTGGGACAAGCGGCGGCGGCCACCGGGCTGATCGCACACAGCCTCAAGTTCGATGGGTCCGTGACGATGCAGGTGCAGTCCTCCGGCGAACTTCGCATGCTCGTCATGCAGTGCACGAGCGAACTTGAAATGCGCGGCATGGCGGTGACCGCCGACACGGTCGAGGCGGAGTCATTCTCCGGGCTGCTCGATAAGGCGCACTGTGCGATTACCGTCGACAACGGTGAGCGTCCCTACCAGGGCATCGTCGAAGTCTCGTCGGAGTCGCTGGTTGCGAGTCTCGAGAACTATTTCGGCCGGTCCGTGCAGGTGCCGAGTTTGCTGGCGCTGTTTGCGGACGGTGACAACGCCGGCGGCATCCTGCTGCAGCAGATGCCGGGCCAGACCGGCCTCACCGACGACGACTGGGCGAGACTCGGCTTCATCCTCAATACGCTGACGCCCGAAGAGATGGCCGGCGACGAGCCGATTCGCCTGATCGGCAAGCTGTTCGCCGAAGACGACGTGCGTGTCTTTGGTCCGAGGCCGGTCGCGTTTCACTGTCCCTGCAGCCGAACGCGCGCCGAAGAGGTCTTGAGGATGCTCGGCGAAGCAGACGCCGTCGATGCCGTCGAGACGCAGGGGACGATCCGCGTGACCTGCGAATACTGCGGGCGCGAGCGCGGCTTCGACGCAGTCGATATCTCGAAGCTGTTCGCCGACAACGTCATCGCCGGTAGCAAGCGCGTCCAGTAGGCGACACAGGCGTTTCCAATGACCGGACACCAGCCGTAGCAACTGGTGTCGCATCGTGTTACGCTATCCGACCTTAAATATAAAGAAATATTTATATCTTTATAGATAGCGGCAGACTGAAGCGATGCATCCGGACAACCAGAAACTCCTGACACAGCTCAAGGCGTTGGGCGACCCCGTGCGCCTGCGGCTGGTTGCGCTGTGCGCGAGCGGCGAGTGCGCCGTGTCCGAGTTGACGCAGATCACGGGCTTGAGCCAGCCGCGGGTCTCCCAGCATCTGAAAGCGTTGTGCGACTCGGGTCTGTTAAGTCGTTTCCGTGATGGTCAGTTCGTTTTCTATCGCACCGCGTCGCGTGGCCGCGACGGCAGTGTGCTCCGACAGTTGCTGGCTCTGGTCGTCGACGACAAGGCCTTGTCGAACGATCTCGACGCGCTGAGAACACTGCGCGCATCCGACGAGAGCAGTGACAACGGACTCGAGGACCGGGAGTTCTATCGCAACCTGATCGAACTGTCGGTATCGGCGCCGCTCGGCGAGTTGCTCGACATCGGCAGCGGGCGCGGCGACCTGCTGAAGCTGCTGGCGAGCCGAGCGCGCCGCGTGGTCGGCGTCGACATCGATCCGGACGCGCGCCGCCGTGCCCGAGCCAAACTCGTGACTGCGGGCATCCTGAACTGCTCGCTGCGCCAGGGCGACATGTACCACCTGCCATGGTCTGGTGGTGAGTTCGACACGGTCATTCTCGATGACGTGCTGGCGGACGCTGAGCGACCCGTGGACGCCATCGTCGAGGCAGAGCGGATGCTCAAGGATGGCGGGCGGCTGATCGTCGTTTCGCGCATTGGCGGCGAATCGGACGGCGAACTGTTCCAGCGCTTACCGCGCTGGTGCGCGAAAGCGGACCTGCGCCTCTCGACGCCAAAACTGATACCCGCCAACAAGCCGCGCTGGCTTGTCGCGATCGCCACCAGGACGGAGCCGGCCAACGCCGCGGCGTAGGCCAAGGAGCAAGGATGAACCAGTCTTCCAATCGACACGTCGAAGTTTCTTTCGAATTTTTTCCGCCATCGTCTGACGCCATGCAGCAGCGGCTGTGGGCGTCCATCGAGCGTCTGTCCTGCCTGCGGCCCCGGTTTGTGTCGGTGACCTACGGCGCGGACGGCTCTACCCGGGACCGCACACACGCGTCGGTGAAACGCATCGTCGAGGAGACCGATCTCGTTGCTGTGCCGCACCTGACCTGCGTGGGCGCAAGCCGGGATGAAATCCAGGACATCGCCCGGGAATACTGGGACCTCGGCATCCGGCACATTGTCGCGCTTCGCGGTGACCTGCCGGAGGGTGGGGGCCTCGTCGAGGATGGCTATACCTATGCCGCTGACCTCGTCGAAGGACTGAAGTCTGGCGCCGACTTCGAGATTACCGTCGCCGCGTATCCGGAGACTCATCCGGAGGCGCCGAGTGCTGCGTTCGATCTCGACAATCTGAAGCGCAAGCTCGACGCCGGCGCCAGCCGTGCGATCACGCAGTTCTTCTTCGACCCCGACATCTACCTGCGATTTCGTGACCGCTGCGCTGCCGTTGGTATCGATTCATCCATCGTGCCGGGCATCCTGCCGATCACCCGCTTCCAGCAGCTTACCCGGTTCGCGGCGAGCTGCGGCGCCACGGTACCCGACTGGCTGGGCGAGCGCTTCGCCGGTCTCGAGGATGACCCCGACACGACGCGAATGATCGCCGCGTCGGTTGCGATCGACCAGGTCCACGCGTTGCAGCGCGAGGGCGTCGATGAGTTTCACTTTTATACGCTGAATCGCTCCGAGCTGACCTACGCAATCTGTCACGCGCTCGGCGTGCGAGACAACGACGTGGCTGCCTGACTATGAACGACAGACAGAACGAGCTCTTGCAAACGCTTTCTGAGCGCATCGTCGTGCTCGATGGCGCGATGGGCACGATGATCCAGGGCTTCGGCCTGTCCGAGGAGGACTATCGGGGCCGCCGGTATGCGGACTGGAACAGTGACCTCAAGGGCAACAACGACCTGCTGACGCTGACCCGGCCCGACATCATCCGCGACATTCACAGCCAGTTCCTGGAAGCGGGCGCCGACATCATCGAGACGAACACGTTCAACTCGAATGCGCCGTCTATGGCTGACTACGGCATGGAGGGTCTGGTCACCGAGCTGAATCTCGAAGCGGCGCGGCTGGCGCGGCAGTGCGCCGACGATGCGGCCCGCAATTCCGGCATACGCCGCTATGTCGCCGGCGTGCTGGGCCCGACTAACCGGACAGCCTCGATCTCGCCGGACGTCAACGACCCCGGCTATCGGAACATCTCTTTCGAGGAACTCGTCGCCACGTACTCGGAGGCGGCGACTGCGCTGATCGATGGTGGTGCCGACTTCCTGATGGTCGAGACGATCTTCGATACGCTGAACGCGAAGGCGGCGATATTCGCGATTCGACGTGTCATGGCCGCCACGGGTAACCGGCTGCCGGTCATGATTTCTGGCACGATCACCGATGCGTCCGGCCGGACGCTGTCCGGGCAGACGACCGAGGCGTTCTGGAACTCCGTGCGCCATGCCGAGCCGTTCATGGTCGGGCTGAACTGTGCGCTGGGCGCCTCCGAACTGCGGCCCTACGTTGCCGAACTGTCCCGCGTGGCGGACACTGGCGTCAGCGCCCACCCGAATGCCGGCCTGCCGAACGAATTCGGCGAGTACGACGAGACGCCGGAACAGATGGCCGCGGTGATTCGCGATTTCGCCGAGAACGGCTTCGTCAATCTGGTCGGCGGCTGCTGCGGGACGACGCCTGAGCACATTCGCGCATTGAAGGCGGCTGTCGAGGGCCTCGCGCCGCGTGCAAAGCCGGAGCTGCCGGTTCGCTGTCGCCTGTCCGGACTGGAGCCTTTGAACATCGGGCCCGACAACCTGTTCGTCAATGTCGGCGAGCGTTGCAACGTGACCGGTTCTGCGAGATTCCGCAAGCTCATCGAGGCCGACAACTACACCGACGCCGTCGACGTCGCACGAACCCAGGTCGAGGACGGTGCGCAGATCATCGACGTCAACATGGACGAGGGCATGCTCGACTCCGAGGGCGCGATGCAGACCTTCATGCACCTGATCGCCTCCGAGCCCGACGTCGCGAAGCTGCCGATCATGATCGACTCGTCGAAGTGGAGTGTCATCGAGACAGGCCTGCGCTGTGTGCAGGGCAAGGCGGTCGTTAATTCGATCAGCCTGAAAGAGGGCGAAGCGCCCTTCATCGAGCAGGCGACGCTGGTGCGGGACTACGGTGCGGCTGTCATTGTCATGGCGTTCGACGAGCAGGGCCAGGCGGACACGGTCGAACGCAAGGTCGCGATCTGCGAGCGCTCGTACCGGATCCTGACCGAACAGGTCGGCATGCACCCGGCCGACATTATCTTCGACCCGAACATCTTCGCGATCGCGACGGGCATCGAGGAGCATGCGGCCTACGGCATTGACTTCATCGACGCGACGCGCGAGATCAAGGAAGAACTGCCGCACGCGATGGTCTCCGGCGGTGTCAGCAACGTGTCGTTTTCCTTCCGCGGCAACAATGTGGTCCGCGAAGCCATTCATTCGGTCTTCCTGTATCACGCGATCCGTGCCGGCATGGACATGGGTATCGTCAATGCCGGTCAGCTGGCAATCTACGAGGACCTGCCGACAGAGCTGCGCGACGCCGTCGAGGATGTCGTACTGAACCGGCGCGAGGACGGTACCGAGATTCTGCTCGAACTCGCCGAGCGCTACCGGGATCACGCGTCCAGCCGCGAAGCAAAAGTGCGAGACATCGAATGGCGTTCATTGCCGGTCGACAAGCGCCTGGAACATGCGCTGGTGAACGGCGTCGACGAGTTCGTCATCGAGGACACCGAGGAGGCGCGCCAGGGGACGACCCGTCCGCTCGACGTGATCGAGGGTCCGCTGATGGCCGGCATGAACGTCGTCGGTGACCTGTTCGGCGCCGGCAAGATGTTCCTGCCCCAGGTCGTGAAGTCGGCGCGTGTCATGAAAAAGGCGGTCGGCCACCTCGTGCCCTTCATCGAGGCGGAAAATGACGGCGATCGCAGTTCGAACGGCAAGATCGTGCTGGCCACGGTCAAAGGCGATGTGCATGACATCGGAAAGAACATCGTCGGCGTTGTCCTGCAGTGCAACAACTTCGAAGTCGTCGACTTAGGCGTCATGGTCAGCTGCGAGCGGATCCTCGAAGCCGCCCGCCGCGAAGACGCTCAGATGATCGGGCTCTCCGGCCTGATCACGCCGTCGCTGGATGAAATGGTGCACGTGGCGTCCGAGATGCAGCGCCTCGATTTCGACCTGCCGCTGCTGATTGGCGGAGCAACGACGTCCCCCGCACACACCGCGGTGAAGATCGAGCCTCGATACGAAGGGCCGGTCGTGTACGTGAAGGACGCCTCAAGGTCAGTCGGCGTCGCGCAGTCTTTAATCGAGGACTCGACGAGAGCAGCGTTCGTCGAAAAAACGCGACAAGAGCATCAGCGCCGCCGCGAACAACATGCTGGCAAGCAGCGGCTCGGGCCGCAGATCGGTCTCGTCGAGGCGCGGAGAAGGCGGCACGATATCGACTGGGAAACGTACACGCCGCCGACGCCGCAGTTCACGGGCCAGCGGATCATCGATGACCTGGATCTCGATATCCTGCGCGATTATATCGACTGGATGCCGTTCTTTAATGCATGGGAATTTCATGGCAAATACCCGGCGATTCTTACTGACAGCGTGGTGGGTGAGGCCGCGAGTTCGTTATTCGATGATGCGACGAGGATGCTTGACCGCCTGATCGAAGAACGGTGGCTGCAAGCCAGGGGTGTGTTCGGCATCTTCCCGGCTCAATCCGACGGTCTCGACGACGTGTTGCTTTACCGGGATGAGGGACGCAGCGATCTCGCGACCCGACTCTGTCAGCTGCGCCAGCAGCGTGCCAAGCCCGACGGCCACGCGCAGCATTGCCTGTCGGACTTTGTGGCTCCCGCCGGCACACCGGATTATGTCGGCGCGTTTGCCGTCACGGCGGGTATCGGCATCGATGAGCACGTCGCGCGCTTCGAGGCGGAGCATGACGACTACAGCGCGATTTTGCTGAAAGCACTGGCCGATCGACTGGCGGAGGCCTTTGCGGAATACCTGCACGAGCAGGTGCGCCGCGATCACTGGGGCTACGCGCCTGATGAGGATCTCGACAACGACGCGCTGATTGCCGAGAGCTATCGGGGCATCCGCCCGGCGCCGGGCTACCCGGCCTGCCCGGATCACACGGAAAAGGCCAAGCTCTGGTCGCTACTCGATGTCGAAGCAAGCATCGGGCTCAGACTGACCGAGTCCTATGCGATGTTCCCAACGGCGGCTGTTAGTGGTCTCTATTTCTCGCATCCGGATGCGCGTTATTTTGCCGTGGGCAAGATCGATCGGGAGCAACTCGAGTCGTACGCGGAACGCAAGGCGATGAGCGTGGTCGAAGCAGAACGTTGGCTGGCCCCGAACCTGGGATATGACCCGAATAGCGCGAACGCTGCTTAGTATTCTCCTGCTCGTGAGCGTCAGCGCTCACGGTGACGGCTACGCGACCGCGCGCGCAAAGCTGGTCGAGGCTTACCAGGCCGGCGACTTTGCGGCGATGCGGCGGGCGGCGCAGGCGTCCCTGGTTGCACGCCCCGACTACCCGGGCGCATTGTTTAACCTGGCGCTCGCTCAGAACCTCGACGGCGACAATCGCGCAGCGCTTGCAACGCTTGAGCGCCTGACTGCACTCGATATCGACCTTGGCATCGATGGGAACGAGGCGTTCGCTTCATTACACGAACTCGACGGCTGGTCCAGCCTCGTGGCGAGCGTCAACGCGCTGCGCGAACCCGTGGGTGAGGCGGAGCGTGCCTGGCAACTGGATGACGGCGCATTCATTCCGGAAGGTATCGCTGTCGATGACGAGATCCTGTACCTGGGAAGCATTCGCGACGGCCGGGTCGTCAGAGCTGACGGCGCCGAGCCTGTTCTCTTGCGATCGCCCGGCTCCTCGCCCGGTGGGAGCATCTATGGCATGCGCCTCGCTGGTGAGTCTTTATGGTTTCTCGCCGCCCGAACCGACCAGTATCGAGGCAAGCATCGCGGCAAGCGGGGGGCGCTTGAGGGCAGCAAGCTCTGCGAAGCAAAACTGGAGAACTACCCCGCATCGGCGGGCATACGTTGTCATCAACTGCCAGTCGAACCCGACCGACAGCAGACGCTGGGCGACCTCGTCCTGGCAGGTGACTTCATCTACACCGCCGATCAGACGGACGGGCCCGTCTACGCGTTTGATCGAATCAGCCAGCAGTGGAGCACCGTCGTCGAACGCGGCGAGTTTGTTTCTCCACAGGGGCTGGCGCCCGATGCGTCAGGAGAGAATCTCTACATCGCGGACTATCGTGGGGGGATCTTCCGTGTCAGGTTGGATGGTTACGCGGCGCCGGAACGCATCCGGTCAGAGGCCAGCCTGTATGGCGTCGACGGCTTGTATCGTCACCGTGACTGGCTTATTGCCGTTCAGAATGGCATCACACCGCACCGGATTTCGGCGCACCGCCTCGCCGACGATGGGTTGACGGTGCTTGAGTCGCGAATCTTGCTGATGAACCACGCCGATTTCGACGAGCCGAACTTAGGCCAGGTGGTCGGCGACGACTTTTACGTCGTCGCCAACAGCCACTGGAATCGTTTTGACAGGGAGAACAACCTGCCGGAGGGCTTGAGCGGCCCGATTATTCTGAAGCTCGAGCTGCCCTCAGACTGAGTCAGTCGTCGATCGTGACCTCGACGATGGTGACCGATTCGGTCGGGACGTCCTGGTGGAAGCCGCTGCTGCCGGTCGGGACAGCCGCAATCGCGTCGACGACATCCATACCGTCGGTGACACTACCGAATACGGCGTAGCCGAAGTCGCGGCCGCCGTGGTCGAGAAAGTCATTATCTTTCAGGTTGATGAAGAACTGCGACGTTGCGCTGTTGATGTCCGCCGTGCGCGCCATGGCCAGCGTGCCGCGCAGGTTCTTCTCGCCGTTGTCGGCTTCGTTCTTGATCGGGTCGCGCGTCTTCTTCTGCTGCATATCGGCGTCCATGCCGCCGCCCTGGATCATGAAATTCGGGATGACGCGGTGGAAGATCGTTCCATTGAAGAAGCCGTCGCGAATGTACTGGCGGAAGTTCTCTGCCGAAATCGGTGCCTTCTCGTCGAAGAGTTCGACCTTGATGTCACCGTGGTTCGTCTTGATCGTAATCATGGTTGCCTGGCCTGAAGTGTAGGAAAGCGCCGCTTTTTAACACATGCGCCGCCGCACTGCATGTTATGCGCGCAGGCCGCCGGTGACGCGCGGCTGACCGGCGTGGTCTTTCCATGTGCGTACGTCCCGCCAGCCCGCCGCGGCGAGCAGTTGCTGCACGGCGTCGCCCTGTTCGTTGCCGTGTTCCAGCAGCAGCCGCCCGCCCGCGGCGACGATCCCGGGCACCGCGACGGCCAGCCGGCGAATGTCGTCGAGCCCGTCCGGGCCGCTCACAAGTGCGCCAGCCGGTTCGTGCGACAGCGACGCGAGCGCGTCGTCACCCTGCGCGACGTAGGGCGGGTTCGACACAACGAGATCGAACTGTCGGCCGGCCAGCGCCTCTGTCCAGTCGCTCTGCACAAACTCGACGCGGGATAATCCCAGCCTCTTGGCATTGCTCGCAGCGACCTCCAGGCTCTTCGCGTTGATATCCGTCGCCGTGACCGCGCAGCCGGGTCGCTCCGTGGCGATCGACAGGGCGATCGCGCCGGACCCCGTGCCGAGGTCGGCGATACGCGTGAATGCGTGCTCGTCGATCAGGTCGAGCGCAATCTCGACGAGCCGCTCGGTATCGGGTCGGGGGATCAGCGTGTCGGGCGTCACCGTGAGCGACAGCGACCAGAACTCACGCTCTCCGAGGATGTAGGCGACCGGCTCGCCGTTAAGCCGACGGGCGAGCAGCGCCTTATACGCCCGTTCGTCGTCAGCGGGCACGGGCTCGTCGCTGTGCGAGAACAGGAACGCTCTCGATTTGCCCAGAGCGTGCGCGAGCAACACCTGCGCGTCCAGCCTCGCGCTATCGCTTGTCCGCGCGAGCGTCAGAGCGGCACTCTGTATCAGGTCTTGAATCGTCACGGGTTTCCGGCCGGGCTGGTGGGGGCGAGCTTGCTTCGCGTACACTCGCGGCTCCAGTCCTGATGGTAAGCGGCATGCACGTTTATTCCAATATTCTCGAAATGGTCGGCAAGACGCCGATGCTGGAAGTCACGCAGATCGATACGGGTCCGTGCAAGCTGTACCTGAAGCTGGAGCTGATGAACCCTGGCGGGTCGATCAAGGATCGTATCGGCATCTCGATGATCGAAGAGGCCGAGAAGCGCGGGGACATCAAGCCCGGTGACACCATCGTCGAGGCGACGGCCGGTAACACGGGTCTCGGGCTCGCCCTGGTCGCCGCCGCGAAGGGCTACAAGCTGATCCTCGTCCTTCCGGACAAGATGAGCCAGGAGAAGATATTCAACCTGCGCGCGATGGGCGCCGATGTCGTGCTGACACGCTCAGACGTTGCGAAGGGGCATCCCGAGTATTACCAGGATCTCGGCAAAAGCATCGCCGAAGAGCAGGGGGCCTACTTTATCAACCAGTTCGGCAATCCGGACAATCCGCTGGCGCACGAGACGACGACGGGCCCGGAAATCATCGAGCAGATGGGTGACGATCTCGACGCGATCGTGCTCGGGGTCGGTTCCAGCGGCACGGTTGCGGGCCTGAGCAAGTACCTGAAAGCCCACGCGCCGGGCGTAAAACTGATTCTCGCAGACCCGGTCGGGTCGATACTCGCGGATTACATCAACGAGGGAGAGCTGCACGACGCGGGTGGCAGCTGGCTCGTTGAGGGCATTGGCGAAGACTTCGTTCCTTCGATCGCCGACTTCAGCCAGGTCGGCCGGGCATATTCCATCTCCGACGCCGAGTCCTTCGATGCGGCGAGGGACCTGCTGAGAAAGGAAGGGCTGCTGGCCGGATCGTCGTCCGGAACCCTGCTGTCCGCAGCGCTCAAGTACTGCCGCGAGCAGACGGAGCCGAAGAAGGTTGTCGCCTTTGCCTGCGATACGGGTAACAAGTACCTGTCGAAGCTTTACAACGACTTCTGGATGGAGGACCAGGGCTTCATCGAGCGCGAGCAGTTTGATGACCTGCGTGACCTGATCGGACGGCTGCACGACCAGCGCGCGACGATTACGGTCGGACCGACAGATGCGGTGACGACGGCACACAACCGACTCAGGAATGCCGGTTTCTCGCAGCTGCCGGTTATGGAAGAGAGTCGACTCGTCGGTGTCATCACTGAGGACACGATTATCCAGCATGTCTTCGGCAAGCCGGAGCTGATGAACGGCCCCGTCGCCGACGCGATGGAGAGCGCTTTCATCAGGCTGGATAAGGACACGAGCATCAACAACCTCGTGGCGATGCTGCACGTGCAGCCCTACGCCGCGATCATGCAGGGCGACGAGTTCCTCGGGCTGATTACCCGGTCGGACGTCCTGAACTACCTGCGGCGCCAAATGAGCTGAAACTGGGCTGATTATGAAAAAGAACCGATTTGCGACGAGAACCATTCACGCCGGCCAGTCACCCGACCCCTCGACCGGCGCGATCATGCCGCCGATCTATGCGACATCGACCTACGTGCAGTCGAGTCCGGGAGTGCACCAGGGTTACGAGTATTCCCGCACGCAGAATCCGACGAGAATGGCCTGGGAGCGCTGCGTCGCGGACCTCGAATCGGCGACGCATGGCTTCGCCTTTGCATCAGGCATGGCGGCGACGGCAACAATTCTCGAGCTGATCGACTCGGGCAGCCACGTCATCGCGATGGACGATCTGTACGGCGGCACGCGGCGGCTGTTCCACGGCGTTCGCGAGCGATCGGCCAATCTCGAGTTCAGCTTTGTCGACATGACGGACCTATCCGCCATCGAGGACGCTATAAGCGACAAGACGCGCATGATCTGGCTCGAGACACCATCGAACCCGACGCTGAAACTCGTCGATCTGTCGGCCGTCGTGGCGCTCGCAAAAGACAAGGATATCCTGCTGGTCGCGGACAACACGTTCGCAACACCCTACATACAGCGGCCGCTGGAGCACGGCTTCGACATCGTCATGCACTCGGCGACCAAGTTCCTGAACGGCCACTCCGATATGATCGGCGGCGTTGCCGTCACGGCCGACGAGGAAATTGCGGAACAATTAGCGTACCTGCAGAACTCAATCGGCAGTATCGGCGGGCCGTTCGACAGCTTCCTCGCGTTGCGCGGCGTCAAGACGCTCGACGTGCGCATGGAAAGGCACTGCAACAACGCGATGGCGATCGCGAGGTGGCTCGAGGAGCAAGCGCTTGTCGACCGTGTCCTGTATCCGGGCCTCGAGTCGCATCCGCAACACAAGCTCGCGAGAGAGCAGATGAGTGCGTTCGGCGGCATAGTGACGTTCTATCTCCAGGGCGATCTCGACAACGCACGTCGCTTCCTCGAGAGCTGTCACGTGTTCGCGCTGGCGGAAAGCCTGGGCGGCGTCGAAAGCCTGATCGAGCACCCGGCGATCATGACGCATGCGTCAGTCCCGGAGGAGCGCCGCGACGAACTCGGCATCTCGGATCAGCTGATCCGGCTGTCGGTCGGCATCGAGGCCGTCGAAGATCTGGTCGCGGATCTCGAGGCTGCGTTTGACGCCGCCCAATAACTGTCAGGACATAAACCGGAGAAGACCCTTGCCAGAAATAATTCCCCTAGGTTGGTTTCATACCGTCACCGGCATCATCGCACTCGTCAGCGGTGTCATCACGTTGATCAAGTACAAGGAAATTTCCTACAAAAACCGCAGTGGCGTGATCTACCTGGTCACGACGCTGGTGACAGCCGTGACCGCGCTGATGATCTATCAGCACGGCGGCTTCGGGGTTGCGCATGCGATGGGCGTTGCAGCGTTGCTTGCGCTGGCCGTCGGTATGCTGGCCGAGGCGCGGCAACTGTTTGGCAAATGGTCGCGGCACATTCAGGCATTCAGCTTCTCGGCCACACTGCTGTTTCATTGCCTGCCCGCCGTCACGGATGGACTATTGCGACTTC
>JAAUYD010067479.1_pt1 | contig 13263 bp, 19 predicted proteins | sample 7278101 | NCBI WGS metagenome assembly JAAUYD01 (sample SAMN14350128, study PRJNA611818) | marine sediment metagenome | isolation source: surface marine sediment (0.6m) | place: French Polynesia: Moorea | collected 2018-08
AATAGATAAGCAAAGTTATTGCCCGTATAAATCTTGCCGTTTAATGGATATTCTTTTAAATCCGCTACTTTTGCAAGAGTTGTATTTCCTTCTTGAAAAGTCGAGATCGGTGTTCTCTCATTAGAACAGGTGTTCTCTTTGAGGTCATTTTCAGAACTACTAAGAGTCTTGTCAGAGTTGTTGTTGTCAGAGGGAAGAAGCAAGAGGGGAGAATTGGTATTATTTGCTTTTTCTTTTGCAATTAAGTTTTTATCTTGTTCTTCTGTTTCTTCGAGCTTCTTCCTTCTGCCTTTACAAAGTTGCCACTTATCAAAGCGATCGCGGAAAGCAATCCCTTCTTTTTCGAGCTTGAAAAGTATATTGTTAGCGATCGTCACGCCACCATGAAGTTGTGTATCCGCAGCTATTTCGTAAGAGGAGATAAAATCTTGAGATTTTCTCAAGTAATCCAAAATTTGAATTTCTCCCTCGTGGAACTGTTTTTTTACTTCGACTAGGGTGTGTTTTGTATTTTCGGTTATCTGCATAGTTATAATAAAAGTTCGTGATTTTGTTGGACGCGAAGCATCGCGTCTATTTATTCAAAGGAAGATTTTCAATTGTTTTTTTGCAAGACGCTTCAGAATACTGTGAGAGCCAGTAAGCGCCAGACATAAAAGAAATGCCGCTATCGCTAGCTACCCTTTCAGCTTCCTTGCTATCGCATACAAATAAAATCTCTTCAGAGTAATGGCGACGGATAAATTTGATTAAGCCAGATTCCTTAAAGTGGTTGTATTCGGGTAATTCTATGTGCGCTTCGGTAAATCCGTTAAAGCAATATCTGGAGTAAGTTTGTTCGAGCGGCTCGTCTATTCTGCTATATAAATAGATCTCAGTTTCTAGATCGTCAGCTATTAAATAACATCCAGAAATGGCAGGAAACATATTAAGGAAATAGCTACACATATATTTAGCTTGATTTATGTCGAGCATCGAGCTTTTGGGCAGTCGCTCGTAATCGACGAGGGTATAGATTTTCCATTTCTCCTCTTGTGCAGCTTTCTCGGTAGCTGGCAAACAACCCTTAATTACTTGCTGGTCTTGGGGATAGCAATATCTTTGATTGAAAGGTTTTCGTAATGTTTCCGAGTCGATGAGTAGGATCATTGTAAGATCTTAATTGTTGAGTGTATTTTTGCTTTTCTGACCATTTATTAGTATGCATGTATTGGAAATATATCTCCAATTAATAAACTAAATACTAACGGATTAAAGATGTTTTTTCAAATGTTTAATATTTCTTAATCTTTGAAGACCTTCCATTAATTCCGAATCCGACATTTTCAATTTAAATGCAATGTCAGCGAAGGTACTGACACTGGGGTCTCTTTTTTCATTGATGTAACGTGACCAAGTAGATTTATTAAGACCAGTTTGTTTCGCCAATTCTGATAGGTTCAAAGATACAAATTCTTCAACATTCATTTTTTTCGTTTTGTTTATTGCCAAAGTTGCCAAAGTTGCCAGACTAGATTATGATTAGAGAAAAGTTAGAGTTAAACCATTACATGGCTTTTAAACCTATGTAGGTATGTTTAAGCTGTAAAAGTATTGAAAAATACTTTTTGACGCTTGATTAAAATTAGTAAAGCGCAAGTATTTGAAAATACTTGTTTAGCAACAGTAAATTGCTAGTCTTAAAGTATTGACAAATAAACATTATTAAGATATGGACTCAGGGCAAATCCTAAGAGTTGTACTGAAAGAACATAAAATTTCTGTCAGAAAAATTGCTCGAACTACTGGAATAGATCTGCACTATTTTTACAAATATATTTCGTCAAATCCACAAACTAGAGTTGTTATGAGTGCCGATCGACTTCAAGAGATAGTGCGCGCTTTACCAGATCCAGCTCAGAAAGATTTTTTCAAGTCGTTTGTTTCTGATTAAAGTTATATTTCTCAGGTCGTACTCCTCCACACTGCGATCGTCCATACATATAAGTAATTTTGCCATAATTCTGCGTCCTTGTTGATTTTTTTGTTTGGATTGGCGTACTTGGCAAAATAATAAGCAACTTTTTGCAAATTTGTCCACTGCGCAGAGTGGAATTTCGATCGCACACATATTGAAGGGGATCTTAAATGTGTGCGATAGTTTGCGATTGAGATCGCACACATGTTGAAGGGGATCTTAAATGTGTGCGATAGTTTGCGATTGAGATCGCACACATGTTTAAGCAGACCTTAAATGTGTGCGATAAATGTTGAAGGGGATCTTAAATATGTGCGATTGAGATCGCACACATGTTGAAGTAGACCTTAAATGTGTGCGATTTGTTATATATAATAAAAGTTATTGATAGTTTATATTCTTTTAAAAAATAGCAAGTTTATTAAAGTTATTATGGTAGATTATTTTATAAAAATAGTTGAGCAAAAAACAGGAGAGGAATTAAGCCGTTTGCAAATAGCTGTCTTGAAAGGTGCTTATGAGAATAAGAGCTACAAGCAAATTGCGAATTTAAATGGTTATGGTGCGGATCATATTAGGCACGTAGGTAGTGATTTGTGCGAATTACTATCTAATTGTTTTGGTAGAGCTGTAAACAAAAAAAATCTCAAATCAATCATTAAGATAGCTGAAAAAGATTTATTTTTAAAAAAGCAAAATATGCCTGAATTAGAAATACCAACAGGAATTGTTGAAATTAATTCTAGATTTTATATCGAACGTAAAGAAATAGAATTACTTTGTTTAAAAACTCTTAGTAAAAAAGGAGGACTTGTTAAAATTAAAGCTCCGCCAAAAATGGGCAAATCTTCTTTAATGATGCGAATCATAAGACTGGCAACAAATTGCCAAAATATTTATTTAAATTTAGAATTAGCCGATGGAGATACTTTATCTAATTTAAATCGACTTTTAAGATGGTTTTCGTCGAGCGTCAGCCGCCATTTAAAATTACCATCAAAAATTGACGAATATTGGGATAACGATTATGGTAGTAAATCTAGTTGCGATGATTATTTTGAGGAATATTTGTTAGCTAAGGACGATCGTCCTTTAATTTTAGCTATCGATAAATTAGATGTTTTGTTTGAAAAGCCAGTAATTGCCAACGAATTTTTAAGCTTATTAAGAGCTTGGCACGAAAAAAGCAAAATAGATTCTAAATGGAATAAATTTCGTTTAATTTTAGCCTACGAACCAAACCCATTATCTTTAGAGAATAATAACTCACCTCTTAGTGTAGGGGAAACAATTTCTGAGTTAGAATTTTCGGCAAATTCAGTTTTTAATTTAACTAACAAGCACGGGCTTGATTGGTCAAAAGCTGAAGTAGAGTTATTGATGAATAAAATTGGCGGTCATCCTTATTTAGTTAGGCAAGCACTTTACGACATTGCTACCAAAAAAATAAATTTGAATGAGTTTTTAGAATTAGATTTAAAAACTAAAGAACCTTACAAAAAATGTTTAATGTTCGACTCGACCCAAGAAAGATTAAATACTTTTTCATAAATGAGATTGTAAATTTTAAATTTACCAGATTCTTGTCGCACTATTCCAGATAAAAATAGTTCTAAATCTTCCCATTTATTTGTAGCTTGAATTTCTCCTATCTGAAGTATTTTTCGATAATTTTGCAAAACAAGTAGAGGATTGTGTTTGTTTTTAATAAATTTATCTCTAATAATTTTTAAATGTTCTGGTTCATCTTGAAATTCCCAATTATTTATAATTTTTTCAGTTATTAACTTTTCCATAAATAATTTTTCTTGTCCTTGCTTAATTTGAGCGGAATAAGATTTAATTAACTGACATATTTTTTGAGTTAAAAAAGGCTGCCCATTTGTCCATTTCAGTATTTCTTTAATTATTATATGGGGAGATTCACAATTATTTTGCAATCCATTAATTAAATAACTTTGCTGTATTTCTTGAAGTTTAAATCCTGATAAGGGAATGCCAACGCCAATATTAAAAGGTGCGCTTTCAGGATTTTGAATTAAATAATGAGGAGTAGTGCGACCAATCAATACTATAGTTAAACGAGAATAGGAATTATTGTAAGCTCGCTTATTATAAAGACTTCGCCAAAAACCAAAAAAGGAATCGACGGAAAATTTAAGGTCGAGAACTGTATCTATTTCGTCAATAAAAATAATTAGGTTTTGTTTAATTTGTTTGAAAACAATTTCTTCAATAAATATTGCTAATTTATTAAATGAAGGAACCTCGTTGAGATTTTTTTTCCAAAGACGATAATCTTTCCTGGATATATTTAATTTTTTAACTAAATTAAATATAATACTGTTATAAAATTGCTCTTCGGTAAAATCAGAACTAAGTATCTCTGTTAAATCTAAAATGGGACATATTAAGCCTTCTTCGCTAAGTTTATTAGCAATTTTGACTACTAAGCTAGATTTGCCCATTTGCCTAGCATTAAAGATGTAGCAAAATTGTTTTTGTTTAAGTGCTTTGTAAAGTAATCGATCGGCTTGTCTTACTACATAAGTAGGAGACTCTAGAGGTAATGTTCCACCAATTTGATATTGATAATCTTCTAATTCAGCGTTTTTAAGTAATTGATTTTCAAATACTAGTTTTTCTAAATTGCGGTTAGTTTTTTCTAGATCGTTAAATGACTTTTGTAATTGACTAGCCATACTATTAAAAGAGCTGGCTAATTGTCCTAATTCATCTTTACGCTCGATTTCTATTTTTTGACTCCAGTTGCCCTGAGCTAAAGATTTAGCGGCTGAATTAACCTTTAATATTGGTCGAGTAATCCATTGAGTTGTCAAAATGCCAATTATAATTGATACTATTAAAGCTATTATGCACAAGACAATTGTGTTGCGAGTATTTACATAAATTTGCTCCATAAAATCTGATTCAGGAACTACAACTACTATAAGCCAATCTAACCCATATTTATCTTTAAATGGCGCTACTTGAACCAAATATTGATTTCGCTCGAATCTAAAAGAAAATGTTTGCTTTTCAACTATTTGAAAAAGATTATTGTTAAATTTATCTAATAAAAATTGTCCCGTTGTCCTAGTTAATAAATTCCGGCTTTTGTTTAGAGCAAAATCGTCTTTTTCTTTTCTTTGTTGCTGAGTTAATTTTTCTTGTTTTGTTGAACTGGCAATTATAAAACCCGACCTTTCAACAACAAAAACTTGTCCAGTCTTACCTACTTTTATTTGGTGCAAAAAATTGGTAAAATTATTAAAATATATAGAGATTCCTAAAACTCCTTCAATTTGATTATTTTTATTATAAATTGGATAAACATTATTAATAGATTTAAGATTAGTAGTAAAAGAGGTAGAAATCTCCGACCAAGTTGGCTTTTTTTTAATTACTGCTGTTTTATACCAGCTTCTAGTTGTCGAATCATATTTGTTAGGGTTGACCAGAATTAAATCTCCTTTATTTCCATTACTTAAAGCTTTGTAATTTTTTTCTTGAAAATTAGTAGATTTATTAGTTATTGTAATCCCTATAGAACCGTTTTTAAAAAAATGTTTGACTTTTTCAAATTTACCAATATGATTTAAACGCCTAACCCCATAAAATTCCCCAGATTTATTACCCCAATAAATAAAACTTATATCGGGAAAATGTCTAATTTGTTTATTGAAGTGTTTAATAAGAGACTGATAATTGTTTATATCAATCTCTCCTAACTGAATTGCCTCAGCATTAGTTTTATTGAGCAAAGAAACTAAAGAAGTATAATTAGTTAGTTTTTCTTCAACTCTTAAGCTTATTTCGCTTAATAACTGAGTAGATATGTTATTAACCGCTTTTTGTCCACTTCTTAAAGACAAATATCCTACAGTTCCTACAATTACAAAAATTTGCAAACAAAAAGGAACTGTTAAAATAAGTTTTAAATTGGCAGGAAAAATTTTTTGTAAAAAATTTTGCTTCATTTTTTAGCTATAATAAAAATTAAGCGCTCGGGAAAATTTAAAACACTTAAATTATAATAATTTTGTTTGATTTCCTTAATTCCTGTTTGAATTTCTGATGGTGTAAAACCAGAAAGAAAAGACATATAACGATTTTGAACCATTTCAATAAAACTAGATTTATCTAAAGAAATAGGCTGCTCAATTTTGACTAGCTCGGTTTGAAAACCTAGGTTATTTAAAATATTAATTATATAATCATAGTGCGGTTGTAATTCTTGATATCTCTTCAATGCAGCTTTGAAAAGAGGATGCTCTACAGTAGGAGGATGCATTACTATTAAAAGAATTCCCTCATTAGTTAATCTATCAAATAGATTGGATAAAAATTTTTGTTTGTCATCAATATGATGAATCATTCCTTTGACTAAAATTTTGTCATATGTGCCAGATGAGGCGGCAAATTCAACTACATCCATCACTATGGCTTTATGCTTGCCTGACGTCGAAATTTCTTTAAGCATTTCTTCAGACAGATCTACACAAGTAACGGGTAAGGTGAAATTAATTTGATTATCTATAGTCTTAACAATTAAACCTGTGCCACATCCTAAATCTACAAAACGATCTGTAGGCTTTAATTGTAAATGTGACGCTATTTTAGGAGAGATTAACCTATCAATAGTATCCCAAAAAGAGTTATAGTTTTTAGCAATTTTTTGATAATGATTTTGAATACTTTCTCTTTGTTGATAAAAAGATTGACTCTTATTCATGATCTCAGTTTATTGTTGGCGTTGATTTTTCTTTTTAACGATTATATAAGAAACTTGAGGAAAATTAATGTCGGTTCGGGCATAAGATGAAAATGGTTTGACGAGAGAATAAGGGTTTTAGCTTGTTTTTCGGGCATAAAGTGAAATTGTCCGCTCGCAGATTCGGGCATAAAGTGAAATTTTCTGAACTTTTTCGGTCATAAGACGAAATTTTCTGACCGTTCGAGGCAAATAGAGGCCAAAGCTTGTAATGTTCGCGTTTGAAGCTCTTATGGCGTACTGCAACTTGTATTATTTTTTTCAATTGAATAAACGAGCGCTCCATATTGAGTAGTGTTTTTAAATGTATTATTTAATTTTTAACTTTCAACTTATGCCCGAAAAACTTTCAACTTATGGTCGAAAATTTCACTTTATGCGCGAACCGACAATGTGCGAACCGACAGGATTGCTTTTTGGGGCGAAAGAGCGGATAATTTCTGTTATACGAAGTATACTACGACCAAGCATTGGTAATGTTTTCCAAGCGTCCAGTTAATTCTCTAGTTAAAACCGATCGTCCCTTCCACACCATCCTTGATGAAGAAATCGCCGATGGTGATGCTAGCGACGATACCATCAAGACTTACACCAAGCAATTCAAGCTGTTTGTGTCCTGGTGTCGCGATCGTACGATAGAATTAACCCAGTTAGCAGAAGACCATATTAAGGAGTATCGCCGCTATTTGGTGAACAAAAAGCTAAAACCTACCACGATCGCTCTCAAACTATCCGTCATCCGCAGAGTTTTCGATATAGCGGTCAAACGGGGACTAATGGCAATAAACCCAGCCACAAATGTAAAGCCACCCAAGCAAAGACGCGACCCTGCAGAAAACAACAATTACCTGGAACAAAAGGAAGCCAGAAAACTTATAGCTTTCTTGCCAAAAGATAATAGTTTAGTCGGACTGCGCGATCGTCTTTTAGTACTGCTAATGGTGGTGCAGGGATGTAGGCAAATAGGGTTGTACAGGCTAAACGTAGGCGATATTATTCGCCGAGAAGATAAAGTAGGTTTGCGAGTAACCGCTAAAGGAAGTGTTAGAGTAGTTCCCCTAACCCCTGATGTAGCAAAGGTTCTAGACAAATATTTATCAGCCAGGAGAGCTGCAGGGGAGAGGCTCACTAAAGATAGCCCAATGTTTATAAGCGTTTCCAGGAATAGCGATCGCCAACGACTAACACGCCGCAGTATGCAAGCGATCGTTAATGACTGCTTAGAAGAAGCAGAGCTAAAGCACTCAGAAAGTAGAACCGTTACGACTCACGGGCTAAGGCATACTGTGGGCTATCTGCTAACCAAGATTGGTAGACCGCTACGGGAAATTCAAGATTTTCTCGGTCACGCCGATCCGAGAACTACCGCTATCTATGCTCATATAGTTAACCTTTGGGAAAACAACCCTGCTTTGCGACTTGAATTAATAAGCTAATGACTCTGTCAATTATACTTTCTCTTTTCTTTGCTTCATGAAGCCTTGCAGTTTGGCTTCTGCTTCTAGTTCTTTGTGAAGGAAATAGTTAAGAAAGGTTCTAATCACAGTGAGCGCCCCCAACTTACCTAAAGCCTCAAATGAGGGAGCAATAGTAGTGGCAAGAACGTCAGCCCCTACTTGGCACTCTAAGGCGAGCGCCAACCAGGAGCCAAAGCGCAATCGCAAAAGCACCAAGCGATATTCCTGAAAACGAAAGCGCTTGCTTAATGCCAATCTCGTTGTGGCCACAAAGCCAAATAAGATACACAAGGCTGAAGTTGCTTCCAAAACTAACTTGAGGAATCCGACAAGGGTAGCCAAGTGAGTTTCTAGGTGCTCAATCCATTCCATCTCATTATCCCCTCTGCCATAATAGCTTTACCAATCCAGCTCGGCTACGAGCGAGAAAATCGCGGAAGTAATTAATGTTTGACAAGTCTAATGTTATCAAAAAAGTACTTTGTGAATGTGCATTTCAGCACAAAAAAAAGACTAAGGATAGTATGATTTTCAGTGAATTAGTAGCTGAATTGTATAAAAAACATGGTTGGGGAGTAATTGTTGCTGATTACACTGAGATTATAGATAACGGTTTAGCTGAAATTGAAAAAACTAAAGAATGTCTAATATGTTTAGCAACATATATTGAATACTTGACTCTTGAAAGAGATAGAGAGCGTCTTCAAGATTATCCCCCTAAAATTATTAAACTTATCGAAAAATACCGACCTTTAAAAGAATACGTATTAATAGCACTTGACAAAAAAAGTCAGCTAATAACTATCGACATTTATCCATTATTTTTAGAAGACAATTCATTTAAATACAATGATTTTAAAATCATTTCTTGCTTAAGTAATGAGTAGATCGATCTCAGTCGAGATAGATTTTACGAGCGCCCAACTTTTTCTCAATCTGCTGAGCAAGTGCGCAAAGCTGAATGCCGCGCTCGAAAAGCTTTTTAATCCTGCGATCGTCTTTCTCCTGTCCTTGTCTTATATATTAAAGAATCAAGAAAATATAGTAAATAATCTTGAATCAAGATTATTTTAAGTTAAAGAGTTAAAGCTTCCAATACCCAAAATGCGTGCAGGTGGTTTCCCTTGGGTCATTACGATCGCCAAATAGCTCAGAAACTTCATCTGAGTAAGACGACCGTAAAAGAAAATTGTCAAACGTCTAAGGCGCACAAGTTTACCCCCTAAGTTCTACCAAAACCATGACCTCTAAAAAAAACGAGCCAACTGTCTATCAATTGAAAATCACCCTTAGATATATTAAACCTCCAATTTGGCGACGAGTCCAAGTACAAAGTTCAACTACTCTGTCACATTTGCACCTGATTATCCAAGCAGCGATGGGTTGGTACAACTGTCACCTACATCAGTTTTCCATTCAGGGAATTGAGTATGGCCAACTTGAGCCTAATTATGGCTTCGAGGACGAGGAGTTACGCGATGAAAAACTAGTACAACTCAACCAAGTCGTCAAGCAAGAGAAGTCAAAGTTTTTTTATACTTATGACTTTGGGGATGACTGGTCACACGAAATTTTAGTAGAAAAAATTCTGCCACAAGACCCAGAGATTTCTTATCCTTTGTGCCTGAAAGCAAAAAGGGCCTGTCCTCCCGAAGATTGTGGGGGCCCTTGGGGATATGCAGAGTTTTTAGAGGCGATTCAAAATCCTCAACATTCCGAACATGAAAATTTGTTGGAATGGATAGGAGGAGATTTTAACTCTGAAGCAAGCGATCTTAACAAGATTAATCGACGGTTATCTGACCCTGAAATCTTCTTGTATGAGCAAGACTTTTAGTCTTAATGTAAGTTTCTGTACATTTGCTACTGAACTGAAACCCCACCACTATTTATGTCCATATCAAATTTTTCTATAATAAAGATTATTGATTATAGATTATTGAAAATGTTGTGAATCTAATTGCTGCAGTATTCAATATGAAGGGTGGTGTAGGTAAAACTACAACTGTCTATAACTTAGCTGCGGGACTGGTTAAATTTAAACAAGCGCGAGTGTTGTTGATTGATATCGATCCCCAGGGTAACTCTGCCGCCGCATTAGGTATTCCTATTTGGGAATTAAAAACACAACTCAAAGATGTTTTGCAACGTCGTTGTTCTATTAATGATGCTCTCGTCCACACTGAAAGTGGTGTGGATCTAATTCCGTCTAATTTAATTTTGGCAGAAGAAGAAATTCCCATTTCTGGATTGCCTGGTCGAGAAGTTCTCTTACGTAAGGCGATTGAACCCCTCGTGGAAAATTACGATTTCATATTAATTGACTGTCCTCCCAACGTTGGAGTTTTTTCGATTAATGCTCTGATGGCAAGTAATGGGGTAATTATTCCAGTAGATATGAGTTATTTAGGTTTATTAGGAATTGCTGGAATTGAAAGAACTCTCAATTTAGTCAAAGATTATTTGGATCATGGTGTTGAAATTAAAGGTGTTTTAGCAACTCGTTTCGATCGCCGCAACAAACTATCTAAGGAAGTACTCAACTCACTAAACAAAAAATTTGACAAGAAAATGTTGTCCTGCATTATTCCTGAAACAGTCAAATTGAGAGAAGCTCCTTCTCACAGTCAATCGATTTTTGATTACGACCCTAAAGGAGTCGGGGCGCAAGCTTATCGACAATTAGTAGACGAGGTTTATCAATGGCTCTAGAGAAAAAGAAAAATAGGAAGGCATTGGGGGACAATCCTTTGTCTCAAAGTATTTTTAGTAAAACCGAGTCTACAAAACCCGTTGAATCAACAGATAATCAAGATTCTATAAAAAATAATCAAGATTCTATAGTAAATAATCAAGATTCTAGATTCTTGCAAAGAGACGAACGGGAATCAGTAAATTTACGTCTTCCTCTAGAGTTAAACGATTGGCTAAATGATTTGCTCAAGAAAGGTAAGCGGCGACATGGTGCCAAAATACCTAAAGAAATATGGGTACAAGCAGCCCTAGAAATATTTCAGATTCTTCCCGTTGATTGGGAACAAGTTACTGACGTTGACGATTTACGGGAAATTTTAAATAATCTAGAATCTAGTTTCAAGAATATAGATTATTCAAATAATAGTCCAGAAGAAGGTGATTGACCATAATTTTGGGATACAAGCTCCGTCTAGCCGCTCGGATCCTTTCTACCTATACCCAGACTCTTGAATTTCTCTCTCACATCTTCCCAGTCTTTGCCGCAGTAGTAGTATTTGCGATCTCGCAAATTAACCAGATAGTAACCCAGTTTTCCAGTGCCAATTCGGAACAACTGGATGATAATGTCTTTCTTGGTTAAACCAAAATGTCTGTAAACTTCTTTTTCAGGAAACGGGACGTTTCTAGGATTGTAGAAAGTTTTTCCGACAATAAAATCCCACGCTCCTCCTCTCTTTGGATCTACAAAGTGCCGCACTATTTGATAGCGAGCTGGGAAAATCAAATCGGACATAAGCTAAGATATTTCTAAATGTACTTTAAGAAAACCCCTAGCTGGGGGCTAGGGGTTAGAGGGTCAATTAGCTTTCTTCTTCATCATCTGAAGATTCTTCATCTTCAGAGAGTTGGTCGAGAAGCTCTTCGATTTCGTTGGTATAAGCAACGTCCTCTTCTTCTCCCTCTTTTTTGCGCCAAACGTCGGCATCAAAGTAGTCGTACTCCACGCTGGGGTCGTACTTTTTCTTATGCCCGTTTGACTTTGAGTTGGTCATTTCACCTCCTTTTTAAGATTTACAGTAAACGTGGGGATTATTCTTTATCCCCACGTTTACTATTATACTGAATTTCTCGCATAAGTGTCAAGCATTTATACCAAATTTCTTTAGGAATCAATTCGTATTCATCGTGGGCGATTGCGTCTAAAAATAGACCTGTTGCACCTTCGCCATCGTAGATAAATCCTCTTTCTTTAGCTTTCTCTTTGAGCAGATCGGGAGTATCGCGAGCAGTTCTCACATTCACTACTCCCCGATCTAATTTTTTTCTGGGCATATTTAAACTTCAAACACTTCAGTATAAGTGTAACTCGCTTTTAATCTAATAGTGGGTTGCCCTATTGGTATCCAGATATATTTTGTGTTGTTTGAGTTTGGTCTCGATATCCTTAACAATGTCATAGAGTCTTTTTATTCTACGATCGTCTTTATTCTGTCCCCATTCGTACTCTTTTCTCAATACATTCTCTTTATTGCAAACAGATTTTTCAAGATCCTTAAAATCCATCTCTTTCTTGACTACGCGGATCTTAAGTTCGCTGATTTGTCTTTCTAGGCGATCGCAAGCTTTATCAATCTTTTTGTCTATTTCCCCTTCCTTAACTCCCATACGGTAAAGTATGCCACCGAGCGCTGCTATATTTATAACTATCTCTAATTGACTTAATGCTATACTCATGATAAAATAATAGGCTAATTTATAGATTTATAATAAAGTTTTCTTAGGCAGAGTAAAATCGTCAATTTTACCGATCTTCGTGCTGGTGTTGGAGAATTTCGTTTAACTCTGCTGGTGATACTTGCTCGTTGAACACGAGATCGAAAGCTTTAGTGTGCAATCTAAATGATAAGGAACTAATAACTACTAAAAGTAATGAAGCCGTACTAATCGCACCATTAGCACTCGACGCTAGGAGTTTTCTGTAATTTCTTAACTGCGTTCGCATTGATTTTAAATTAATTTCCTGCTGTTAACATTAATTTAATTTCTTTTCTCTTCAATGCGATCGTAGGTTTTAAGTAATTATTGAAGAACATGTGAACCATTTGGATCTATGCCGCGACAAAGACGGGTTAATGTGCGGTTGAGCGATGAAGAATTTAAATTTTTGCAACAGTTAGCTAAGCGTTATGGTGCTAGTAAATCTGATGTAATGAGAATGCTCCTAAGAAGTGAATATGAGCTACAGATCGGGCATTCTTCTAATAAATTAGATTAAGGTGTATACTGCTTGATATACAGCCCGATATCCAGTAACGTATACAGTATAATATACAGCATTATATACAGCCAAGTATACAACTCAATGTCAAGCAAAAATT
>JAAUYD010022103.1_pt1 | contig 13262 bp, 10 predicted proteins | sample 7278101 | NCBI WGS metagenome assembly JAAUYD01 (sample SAMN14350128, study PRJNA611818) | marine sediment metagenome | isolation source: surface marine sediment (0.6m) | place: French Polynesia: Moorea | collected 2018-08
GACAACAAGGCACGGTTCCTGGGCAACGCGATCGAGCAGGTTTTGCCGGCGGTGCAATCGACAGTTGAGGTCACCCTTGGTTCGAACGGTGAGCTGGTGGCGGCTACCGAAACAGCCAACCTCCCGGTGTTCCTCGGTTACGGCGACAACGGTGAACTGGTCGGCGCAGTTATCACCGCGCAGGGCATGGGCTACGCGGACAACATTACCGTGTTGTATTCCTACTCCTTCGACCTCCAGGCTATCGTCGGCCACAAGGTGCTGGAAAGCAAGGAGACGCCGGGTCTCGGCGACAAGGTAGAGCTCGAGCCGCACTTCCTCGCGAATTTCGAGGCCCTCGATGCACGACTCAATGCGGAAGGCACCGCGCTCGAAAACGCGATCGTGACGGTCAAAGAAGGTGAGAAGACCGAGCCCTGGCAGATCGACGGCATCACGGGAGCCACCATTACCTCGGATGCCATTGGCTCAATTCTGAACCAGGGTTCGAGTTACTGGCTGCCCGTACTCGAGCGCGACGCTCGGGACTTTCAACCACCGCTGGCGACTGAGGAGTAACACGTGGCGCGGAAGCAGGTCAGCTCAACTGACGAATTCATCAAAGGACTGTGGCGCGACAACCCGGTGTTTATCCAGATGCTCGGCTTGTGTCCTGCGCTGGCGGTGTCCAATACGGCGATCAATGCGCTGGCGATGGGCGCCGCAACGACCTTCGTACTGGTCATGGCCGGTTTGTCTGTCTCGTTGCTCAGGAACTTCATACCTCGCGAAGCGCGTATCGTCAGTTACATCTGCATCATTGCGACCTTCGTGACCTGCGTCGATTACGCGATTATGGCAATCAGCATTGAGCTGCACCGCGCACTGGGCGCTTTTATCGCACTGATCGTGGTCAACTGCCTCATCCTTGGTCGTTCCGAAGCCTTTGCATCCAAGAACAAACCGTTCCGCGCCGTAGTGGACGGCCTGGGTATGGGAGTGGGCTTCACCGGCGCGCTGTTGTTCATCGGCGTGATGCGAGAGGTGCTCGGCAGCGGTACGTTGTTTGGCATCGGTTTGTTCCCGGACGGCTTCCAGACCTGGACCGTCATGGTGCTGCCGAGTGGCGGCTTCTTCGCGATGGCAATCTGGTTGCTGGTTGTGAACTGGATCCGGCAGCGCCAGGAAGACGCCGAAAAACAGGCCAGCAGGCAATCCGGGGAGGCGGCGTCATGAACGAACCGGGTTATTGGTCCATCTTCCTCAACGCCGCGCTGATCAACAATTTCGTCCTCGCGTATTTCCTGGGCATCTGCCCGTTCTTCGGCGTGTCGGCCAAGCTTGAAACAGCGGTTCGAATGAGCGGTGCGGTGACATTCGTCATGCTTGTCGCCTCGATGTGCGCGTTCGGTATCAATCTGATCCTTGAAGCGATCAACGCGCCATACCTGCGCATCATCTCGTACATCCTGGTTATCTCTTCGGCAGTCCAACTCGTCGAGATGCTGCTGCGCAAACTGAGTCCGCCGACATTCAAGGCGTTGGGCATCTTCCTGCCACTGATTACGACGAACTGCGCGATCTTTGGCCTTGCGCTGTTCCAGACCAACAAGGGCTATGGGTTCACCCAGGCAATCGTCTATGCGCTTGGTGCGGCGGCCGGGTTTGCGCTCGCGCTCGTGCTCATGGCCGGCGTGCGCGAGAAACTCGATCTTGCTGATGTGCCCGAAATCTTCAAAGGGACTGCGGCCGCGTTGGTCGTGGCCGGTATATTGTCCATGGGCTTTATGGGTTTTGCGGGGCTAGGCAGATGACTCCGTTACTTGGCATCGTCGTCGCGACGGCCGCAATCTCAGCGATGATCGCGATTCGTATCATCGCGTACGACAGCGCACTGAAAGCGCGGCTCAAATTCGGTCACCTGGATGATTGTGATTCGAAACCTTGCTTCGGCGGCTGCGGCTCAGCCAAGTCCGACACCACCTCCGGACCCACCCCTGACAGCGAAAGAAGGAGTGCCTCTCATGCGTCTTGAAGACTATCCGACAGAACCTCGCTATGACGCGAAAGTATTGAGCTCAGAGCGCATTACGGACGAAGGCGCAGACGCCGAAGTTCGTGAACTTGTGCTTGAAGTGGACAGGGACGAGTTCAACTTCGAAATTGGACAAAGCATCGGAGTGCTGGTCGAAGGGCCGAAGGAATTCGGTCGATCGCTGCGTCAGCGGCTCTATACGGTGGCAGACACGCCAAGTTCCAAAGGTGACGCAAAGCCACATATCAGGCTGGTGGTGAGGCGTTGCGACTACATCGACGATTACAGCGGCGAGCAATACGCCGGCGTCAACTCCAACTACATCTGCGACCGCAAGCCTGGCGATACGCTGTCCATCACGGGCCCGTTCGGTCTGCCGTTCACTGTCCCCGAGGACAAAAAGGCCAACCTGCTGCTGATCGGTCTCGGAACCGGCATTGCGCCGTTTCGAGCATTCGTCAAGCACATCTACCAGGACATCGGCGACTGGGAGGGCAAGGTACGGCTGCTTTACGGCGCGCGGTCGGGCCTTGAGTTGATCTACATGAACAACAAGCGCGACGACTTTGCCCGCTACTACGACGAAGAGACGTTCGAGGCGTTTCAGGCGCTGAGTCCGCGGCCGAACTGGGCCGATCCGATTGCCTGGGACTATGCCATCGAGGAACGCAGCGAAGAGATTCTGGGCATGCTCGACGATGAACACACGTACGTCTATGTTGCTGGCCTGGTCCCGATCCGAGACTCGCTCGACAAGGTATTTGCTAACATGCTGGGGTCTGTCGACTCGTGGGCGAAAAAGAAAGCTGCGCTCAAGGAAGCGGGCCGGTGGGTCGAGCTCTTGTATTGAATAGAGAATAGGGGGAAGCATGAAGATATACATCCGGGCCTTTGCGCTCGTTGTGGCACTGATTGCTGCCCCGATTGCCGCCGCGTCGGATGAAGAAATCCTGACCGCCATGCTTCATGATTTCCTGGCAAATTCCTCGACCGCGGCGGCCCACGAGAAGTTCTGGGCCGACGATCTTGTTTACAGCTCGTCGGCGGGTCTGCGCTTTGGCAAGGCAGACATCTTGCAGGGATTCGTGGCGGGTGATGACGAGGCGGAAAGCGAGCCGCCTGCCGTCGTGTATTCCGCTGAGGACGTTGACGTTCGGGTTTACGGCGACGCGGCCGTCGTCGCGTTCAAGCTTGTAGGCACACCTGCCAATCCGGACCTGGCCAACGACGTGCTGTACTACTACAACACGGGGACCTTCCTGAAACGCGATGGGGCGTGGGCAGTCGTGGCCTGGCAAGCGACGAAGATTCCACCCGACGAATAGGTATGAGCTCAGGCAGGCGCGAAGTCGAAATCACCGCGGTCGGCGAGCACCGCATCTTCACGCAGGCCAAGACGCCCGACCCGCCGGCCGCAACATACACTGTCTCGGCGCGCGGTAAGGCGCCCGACGCTCCGGTATTCCGCTATCTGCGCAATCAGTATGGCAACGTCCCGTTGCGCGAAATCGACAGCCTGTTCGGGTTCGCCGAGCGCAGCACCCTGTATGGCGGACGCGCATTCGTGCGCCGCGAGCTATCTGATCGTGACGTGATGCAGCTAAACAACGCCGGGATCGGAGTGCGCCTGCCGTTGTCGAATCATTACGTCGATGCAAGGGAATACGAGGAAAACCTGCCGCTATTGGACAAGTACCACCGTTCCGGCAATTCGGTTATCTGCACCAATGACGATCTGGCACGCTGGGTCCGCCGCGATTTTCCCGACTATCGGCTCGACGCGAGCGTCATCAAGAACATCGATTCGAATGCGAAAATCGAGCAGGCGATGGACCTGTATGACTCGATCGTACTGCCGATGATCGTCAACGAGGATCTCGACTTCCTCGAGCAGATTCATGACAAGGACAAAATCACGTTGTTCGCGAACGCCGGTTGCGCGCTGACGTGTCCATCAAAGATCTGTTACGTCTCGATCTCGAAAGCAAACAAAGGTGACGGTGCCGAATTCCGGTGCTCGCAATCGCTCAAGGAACGCGAGATGCACGGTATGGTCGACTTCCCGCTGGAGCCGTACATCGAACTCGGCTTTCACCGCTTCAAGCTGCTACGCGCCCGCCCTGGGTCGGTTACCGGCTTCTAATCGCGCCAATCGAAGTGTGCCGTAAAGTGCCGCAGGAACTGCGGCGCACGGGTTATCTTCATGCCTTTGATGTCGTCACGGCGATCCCATACCTGACCGATTGCCTCGAGCACGTAGTCCATGTGGCTCTGGGTGTAAACCCGTCTGGGAATTGCCAGGCGCAACAGATCGAGGCGGGCCGGATGCTCCTCACCCGTGTGCGGGTCGAGACCGAACATCACTGTGCCTATTTCTACTGCGCGCACGCCGGCTTCGATATAGAGCTCGACCGCGAGGGCCTGCCCCGGATAGTGCAGTGGTTCGATGTGTGGCAGGAAACGGCGGGCATCGAGGTAGACGGCGTGTCCGCCGGCAGGTGCCATTACCGGTATACCCGCGTCCACGAGACGCTCGACGACATAGCGGGTTGATAACAGCCGGTAATCGAGATAGTGCTCATCGAGCGTTTCGCGCAAGCCAACCGCGATCGCTTCAAGATCGCGCCCGGCGAGGCCGCCGTAAGTCGGAAATCCTTCGGTCATTATCAGGATATTGCGTTCGCGACTTGCGAGTTCGGCATCGTTGGTACACAGGAAGCCGCCGATGTTGCTGAAAGAGTCTTTCTTGGCGGACATGGTGCAGCCGTCCGCGTAGCTGAACATCTCGCGCGCGATTTCTATCTCGGAGATGTCGGCATAGCCCTCTTCCCGGCGTTTGATGAAGTGTGAGTTCTCGGCGAAGCGGCAGGCATCAATATAGAACGGTATACCGGCGGCCCTGGCGATGCGACTGATCTCCCGAATGTTCGCCATCGAGACCGGTTGGCCGCCGCCGGAATTGTTCGTCACGGTCACCATAATCACGGGGATCTTCTCCGGACCATGTTCGGCAACGAGTTTTTCCAGCGCCGCAGTATCCATATTGCCCTTGAACGGGTATCGCGAGTCGAGGTCTTCTGCTTCGGCGCAGGGCAGGTCGATCGGGTTACCACCGACGAATTCGATGTTGCCGCGGGTCGTATCGAAGTGCGTATTGTTCGGCACGATCGACCCTTCCTTGACCATGACGCCGAACAGGATGTGTTCGGCTGCGCGTCCCTGGTGTGTCGGGATAACCTGCTCGAAGCCGAAGATGTCCTTGACCGTGTCACGGAAGCGATACCAGCTGCGAGCTCCTGCGTAAGACTCGTCCCCGCGCATCAGCGCACCCCAGGCCTCCGAAGACATCGCACTCGTACCCGAATCGGTCAATAAGTCGATGATCACGTCTTCGGCGCGAAGCAGAAATGGATTGTAGTGGGCTGCGCGGATCAGTTTCTCGCGCTGCTCGCGCGTTGTGAGCTTGATCGGCTCCACCATTTTGATGCGAAACGGTTCGATGATGGTCTTCATGCGGCCATCTTAGTTGCAGCAGAAACTGCTAACGATAAGGGAAATTACTGCGTCGCCGACCGGTGCGCATATCGCCGCCAGAGCAGGATCGCGAATGCACCGTTCGCGACAATGCCCAGGGCACCGACTTCGGGGCCGTAGACGTGTGTTTGCTCGATGCCCAGTGCCCCTGCATGTTCGCCAAAGCCAAACAGGGGGTAGTCGATGGCATTCCAGACGGCATGGCAGACGCTCGGCACGACCACCGAGCCGGAAACCATGCGCAGCATGCCCCAGATCAGCCCGAGTAACGTTGCGTTTACGAGGTAGACCGGTATCTCGGCCGCCGGCAAGTCATAGCCCGTGTCCAGTGAGATTGGCGAGACATGCCAGACCGTGAAAGCCAGCGTCGTGTAGCCGACGACCTGCCAGCGCGAGCAGCCCGCACGCTCGAGGCTCGCCCAGAGCCAGCCGCGAAAGAAGCCTTCCTCCGTGATTAGCACCATGACGATGCCGATCGTGCTCGAGGCGGCGATGTTGAGCAGGGTTGTATTCCAGGCCGTTTCCGACGTGTCGATCGCGCCGGCCAGCCACGCGATCGCACCCAGAGCACCAAGCACGACGCACGGATAGGCAATCGCCCAGCCAAAATCGCGTGATCGCCCCCAGGAAAGGCCAATCGCAACCCGGGAGAAGCCCTGCAGATACCAGAAGAGCAGCGCCAACGGGAATAGCGGCAGAGCGCTGAACATCGTATAACCGGTGGCATCCATAGCCGTAGTGATTGCGATCGCCGCAATCATGCCAGTCAGCGCCGGCCAGTATTTTCTGTCCATTTCCCCGCCTTCCATGCCGTACCGAGTATAGATGCCCGGCGAAGACGGTTTGGATGCGAACGCCTCGAGACTCGGTCCAATTGCGCCGCGAAAACGCGACGCCGGTCACGCCGAAAGCTAAAGAAGACGCGGGCTTGGCCGATTAAAACGATGTGAGCTATTGATTCCAGTGAGTTGCTTTGGTGAAGCTGCGACGCCTGTCACATTTCTGGGCTATGAGCCTGTTGCTGTTGTGTGCCGACCCGGCATACGCCGCCAGTGGCTCGGCCGAGCTGCCGTATCGCTTCTACACGGTGGTCGACGGGCTCACTCAATCGCGAGTGATCGACATCGCACAGGATCACGCCGGCTATCTCTGGTTTACAACCGCTCGCGGCCTCAATCGCTTTGACGGCAAGGATTTCGAACACTACACAATCGCTGACGGTCTGCCCAATAACTCACTTTCTGCGCTCCATATCAGCCACGCCAACTCGGTCTGGGTTGGCGACGCCAAAGGCGGGGTCACCGCAATTCACGGCGCCGAGGTCGTCCACACGATAGACCCGCTTGAAGGGGCGGACTCCGCGATTCTGGATATAGAAATCGTCGGTGAGCGACGGTTTGTCGTTGTTGAGGACTTCGGCATCGTTGAAATCACCGACGATGGCAAACAATTCACAGCGCGACATGTTGCTGGCGATGCCGTTACTGGCTTACGCGACATTGACGTTCGCGGAGACGAAGTCTGGGTCGAGGCAACTACTGGTCTGTATCGTTTGCGGGTCGGGAGCGGTGTCTCCCTCGAGTTGGCCGATGCGTCGATACGCGTGGCGCATGTCAGCACGGACGGCACTCTCTGGGTCGCTGACCAGGACGGCCTGGTCGGTGTCTGGGTAGACGCCAGCTTTGTCGCCCGGGCAAAGGTGGAAGCGGCGACGGAAATCGTGAGTATCGCCACAGACCGGAAGGGCGTTGTCTGGGTTGCGACGCTGCATGATCTCTACAGTTTCGATAGTCGGGCGGAACATGCGCACGTTGTGGGTACGCCCGTGCAGCGCTATGCCGGTATCGACGAAGCAACATCGCTTTTCATCGACAACGAAAACTCGCTTTGGATTGCAAGCGCCAATAGTCTCGTCCGCTTCCTGGGCGATCGTTTCAGGCACTATCGGTTGCGCACCGGCAAGGACCAGGAGACGGTCTGGGCGATAGGAGAGGATGGCAACGGCCGGCTGTGGTTTGGTACGCAGTCGAAACTCCTGGTGCGCGAAGCCGACGAATCCCTGACCGTTCTCGGCCCGGACGCCGGCATCCCAAGCGGCATCTACCGTTCGATCGTCACGGATAGGGACGGCAACGTCTGGGTCGGAATGACAGCCGAAGGGCTGTACCGATTCAACCCGGACACCTTGCGTGCGGAGCATGTGGCCGCGAGCGGCAAGGCCAGTATCTTGGATATCCGGATAGCGACCGACGGTGCTCTCTGGTATTCGACCGTCGACTCTGGCGTGTGGCGTTACGAACCGGCCTCGGGCGTGCATGACAACTTCGCGGCACCCAGCGACACATCAGTGTATTCGCTGGACACGTGGGAGGACGGCAGCGTCTGGTACGTTGCCGACGAGGTCGGGCTAATTCACTTGAAACCGGACGGCCAGGGCGGCTATGACGAAACCGTCGTCCCGGTCGATGGTCGCGTAAAGAACCGCCTGTTCAACCATATCCGCCTCACCGGGCCGGAGGAAGCATGGTTTGCCACCGAAGAAGGTGGCCTGTTTCACTACACGCACGGTCAGTTCGTAGACTTCGGTGAAAACACGCCGTTGGCCGACCAGACCGTGTACATGGTCGAGCCGCTCCAAAACGGCACCGTTGTCGTCGGCGGGGAGCAAGGCCTCTACCAGTTTCGCCCAGGCGAGGATCGCATCGCGCATTACAACCAGCAAGTCGGTTTCATCGGTCTCGAAACCAACGTTCACGCAACCTTTATCGACTCGGAAGGCTATCTCTGGATTGGCACGATCGACGGTGCAACTCGAATGGATACCACGCAGCCGATGTCCGAACCTGTCGAACCAACGCCGACCATCGTGCGAGTGGAGACCGAACTGGATGGGCGTCAGATTCTCGACTTCCAGGAACTCTCACCGAAGGATTTTGGTGCGCACATCGAGTACGCGGCGATTTCCCTGCTGAATCCGAAAGGCATCCAATACAGCTACAAGCTCGTCGGCGAAGATTCTGCGTGGGGGTCACCAACGACCAACCGCTCGGTTAGCTATCCGCGCGTACCGCCGGGCACTTACGAGTTCCAGGTGCGGGCGCGATATCCGGGCGGTTCGTGGGGCGATGGGGTGGCGAGTTACAACTTCACGGTACTGCCGTACTTCTGGCAACAGCCCTGGTTCGTTTTCCTCGCCGTCGTTGCGGGGCTTCTCGCTTTGCGGGCAATCATGCTGTATCGCACTCGCAATATTGAATGGATGAACGAGCGACTGCGTGCGCAGGTTGATGAACGAACTCGCTCCATCGAGCAGGCACGCCGCAAGCTGCAAGAGAGCAATGATCGCTTATCGGAAGAAATGAATGCCCGCACGGAGCTCGAATCGCGCTTCCGAAGTGCATTCCAGAACGCCCCGATCGGGATGGGCCTGCTGGACAGCGAGGGTGTCCTTTTCGATGCGAATCCTGCGCTCCAAACCATGTTCTGGCCGGCCCTGATTGACCGGCCGTTCTCCGACACATTGGCCGAGGGTGACTGCGAGCGCTTTGTCGAGGAATATCGCCAGCTTGCACATTCGAAGACGGATTCGCTGCACGAAAAGTATAGCGCCATCGGTGCAGGGAGCGAGGAACTCCACGTTGTGCTCAATATCTCTCCCGTCCGGTCCGACATCGGCGAATTCCTTTACAGCGTGCTGCAGGTACAGGACGAGACGGAGGCAATGCAGCTGACGCATCAGCTCGAGTACCAGGCGAGCTACGATGAACTGACAGGCCTGCTGAATCGCAGGGCCTTTGAGGCGGAACTCGAACGAGCCTGGGAGAACGGTCGTCACGGCAAGGGCCCCAGCTACCTGATGTACATGGATCTCGACCAGTTCAAGGTCGTGAACGACACATCCGGGCATACGGCCGGCGACCAGCTGCTCCGCAAGGTCAGCGAAATCCTGCTGCAAAGCGTCCGTGCGAACGATATCGTCGGTCGACTGGGCGGCGACGAATTTGCGGTCATTTTGTGGGAATGCCCGACGAAGTTTGCGAAACGTATCGCTGAGAGCATGCGGTCCGAGATCGAGAACCTTCGCTTCCATTGGGACTCCGAGACCTACCGCATCGGCGTCAGTATAGGCGGTGTCCCAATTGACCCGGGTATCGGCGATATCAATGAACTGCAGCAGCTCGCGGACGCTGCGTGCTATGCGGCCAAAGAGGCCGGACGCAATCGCGTGCACATGGTCGACGGTGAAAAGGACTCGGCGCGCGCGCATCGTGGCCAGGTCCGCTGGGTTCAGCGAATTCGCGACGCGATGGACAAGAATCGTTTTGCCATCTATGCGCAGCCTATCAAGCCGATCGTCGAGCAACCTGGTGAGCCGGAGCAGCTCGAGATCCTGCTACGACTGCGCGATCCGGAAAATCGCAAGCTGATTCCTCCTGGCGCATTCCTTCCCGCCGTCGAACGCTATGGTCTGAGTGTCGAACTGGACAAGTGGGTCATGCAGAGCCTGATGGACACGCTCTACATCCATCAGGCAGTCCAGGCTGAGAAGCGCCAGTACTGGGTCAACCTGTCAGGCAGCAGTGTCGGCGACAAACGCTTCGCCGAATTCCTGAAGGATCTAATGGCACGTTCGCCACTGCCACCGGGAACGATCAACTTTGAAATTACCGAGACGGCTGTCATTCGCAGTATCACTGAAGCTGGCGAGTTGATGACGGCTTTGAGGGAGATGGGATGCAGATTTGCGCTGGACGATTTCGGCAGTGGCTTGTCGTCATTCAGCTACCTGAAGAAACTGCCCATCGATTTTCTGAAGATCGACGGCATGTTCATTCGCGATCTGCTCAATGACGAGACGGACCGCATATTCGTCAAGTCGATCATCGATATCGCGCAAACACTTGGCATCAGGACAATTGCCGAGTTTGTCGAGAATCCCGAGACCCTGGCGGCCGTCACCGAGCTCGGTGCGGAATATGCCCAGGGATTCGTCATCGGCCGGGCCTTCGTGCTTGCGCCGTGTTTTACCCGTACCGGCGTACACAACGTCGCGACGGCACTGATTAGTGATCAAGCGGTTTGAGGAACTGACATGACTGCTGCAACAGATATGACCGAAACAGCGGCGAAATTCGCCGAGTCAATCGCATCGCTGCCGCCTTTGCCGGCGACGGCACAGCGCATCCTGACGTGCTTCGGAGATGAGTTTATTGATGCCGAGAAGGTCGCGGCCGTCGTCGAGGGCGACCCTGGCATTTGCGCCAAGCTGCTTGGATTGTCGAATTCTGCCTACTTCGGTCTGGTCGAGCCGGTAAATGACATTCGTGAGGCGATTTCGCGCGTGCTCGGCGTCGACACCGTGCGCTCACTGGTACTCGCGATGGCTATTCAGAAGTCGTTCAACAGCAAGGACTGCCCGGAATTCGACGTCGAGCGCTTTTGGACGCAGTCACTCCTGGCTGCCGAGTGCTGTAAGAAGATCGCGTTGGCAGACGACAAAGCCGAGGATTCCGATCGTGACTTTGCCTATTCGGCCGGACTCTGCCACAACCTCGGGTTGATGGCGCTCGCCCATATCGAGCCGCGGCGCACGAATACGGTGTTGGCGGCGCATCGCCTGGATAACAAGCAGGATACGCTCGACGGTATGTTCGACGCCGAGTTCGACACCAACCACCGCATCATGACAGTCGAACTCGGCCGCACCTGGTCGTTGCCTGCGACGATGGTCGCGGCCTACCAATGTCGTGCATTTCCGAAAGCACATTGCGACGTAAGACTTGGGCCGATCGTGGCTGCGGGCGTTGCAGCCGTGGAAAACGCCGAACTCGATGAAGGCAAGTGGAGCAGCCTCGGGACATTTGCGACGGAGCTGGGGTTGCCGGCCGACGAGATCCAGGAATTCGCATTGCTGAGCGATCGCCAGAAAGAAAGGGTGCAATCGCTGGCAAGCAATATGTCGCTCTAGGGAATCGGGGTTGGTCGCGTGATCAATGCAGGTGATGAACAAGAAACTGTCGTTCTGGCCGATCACGACGAGAAAGCCCGCGCCGCCATGCGAGCTGAACTGGAGGATGCGGGGCTCCAGGTTGTTGAATTCTCCGATGGAGATTCCGTGTGTTCAGAGTTTGCCGCACACAGACCGGCGTTGATTTTGCTTGCAGCGGACCTGCCGAAAACGAATGGCACTGATGCTTGTGCCAAAATCCGCCGCTGTTCGGGCGGGGCGTCAGTTCCAATCGTACTGATCGTACCCGCCGACGATGTTGCGACGGTTCGCTATGCGTATCGGGCGGGCGCGACCGATTTCATCGAGCAGGCCATCGACCTGTCGCTCTTTTCCTATCGGGTCAACTGCGTTCTTCGGGCAAGCAACGACTATCAACGGTTGCGCCACATTGAAGTCAAGAACGACGCATTGCTGAACGCCATGCCCGATTGCCTCGTAGTCATTGATGGTGCAGACAAGGTTACGGATTTCATTCCCGGCGTCTTTAAGAACCCGCTGCCTGCGCAGCCGGAGGAGCCGTTCTCGGTATTCGACTGGCTACCTGAGTCTATAGCGCGTGCATGGCAACGAGCACGCCGCGCGGTCACCAAGACAGGCGAACCCGTAAGCATCGAATTCGGTTTTGACGATGCGCTGGGCAAACGGAGTTACTATGAGGCGCGATTCGCTCTATCGGTAGATGACTTCATCATTGTTACTATTTCCGAGATCACGGAACGCAAACGAGCAGAGCACAGAATTCGGCGGCTCGCGTTCTTCGACAACCTGACTGGGCTGCCGAATCGACAGGCGTTTCGACATCAGGTCGAGCGTCTGCTTACCGACGCACGTGAATCGAATTCGAGAGTTGCCGTCTTCTACATCGATCTTGACAACTTCAAGCGTATCAACGATACGTTAGGCCATACCATTGGCGATGGGGTCATTAAGGCGATCGCGAAACGACTCGCTCAGTCTGTCAGACGGAGACTCGACAATGGTGATCAGGATGGTGTCCCGAGTGGCGTCGCGAGACTCGGCGGCGACGAGTTCGCTTTTGCGATAAACGAGTTTGACGATGATGGTGTCCTGCGCTCGATCGCCGATCGTATTGGGAGTCAGCTGCGTAAGCCGGTAATTCATGACGGACACGAATTCGTCGTCACGCCGAGCGTTGGAATCTCCGTATTCCCCGAAGACGGGGAATGTGTTGAAGATCTGTTGAAGAATGCCGATGTTGCGATGTACCAGGCAAAGGACGCGGGACGCGACGCCGTACGGTTCTACTCTGGAACGATGAGTATTCGGTCTTTGCACGGTCTTGCGCTTGAGCGTGACCTGCGCAAGGCTCTGGAAGACGATGCGTTCGAGCTGCATTACCAACCCAAGCTGGAACTCTCGTCGGGTCGCCTTGTCGGTGCCGAGGCACTCATTCGCTGGCAGAACGATGATGGTGAGTTTGTTTCTCCCGGAACGTTTATTCCGATGGCCGAGGAGTCCGGCCTGATCATCCCGATCGGCGAATGGGTGCTGCGCGAGGCTTGCCGTCAGGCCAATCAATGGCACCAGAAGTACAATTTCGCCCCGCGGATTGCCGTCAATATTTCCAGTCAACAGTTTTACCAGAGTGATCTGCAACAGACCGTCATGAAGTCGCTGTTCGAAGCCGGCGCAAAACCGAGCCTGCTGCAACTCGAGCTCACCGAAAGCATACTCATGCGCGAC
>JAAUYD010132406.1_pt1 | contig 13262 bp, 13 predicted proteins | sample 7278101 | NCBI WGS metagenome assembly JAAUYD01 (sample SAMN14350128, study PRJNA611818) | marine sediment metagenome | isolation source: surface marine sediment (0.6m) | place: French Polynesia: Moorea | collected 2018-08
CCGGCGCAGCCGCCTCCGCTTCGACGCTCGCCCGCCGCAGTTGTGCGACGCGATCGGCCGGTGCGATGAGCGTTGGCGGTGTCGCTCCCTTCTCCCAGTGGGCTAGGCCGGGACGCCGTCGGTGCGGACGCCGGCGATGTAGCTGACCTCGGCTGCAGCGGCGACCGTGCCGACGAGCAGGAAGCCGACGCCGCCGGGGATCTCCAAGAGCACCGGCAGCACCGCGGCGATCACCCAGCCGAGCTGGAACCGGGTCTCGAACCGGGCGAACGCCTGCCCACGGTTGGTCTCGGGGCCGTCGCGTTGCACGATGCTCTCGAACGACAGCCGCCCGATCGCCGCCGAGAACGCCACCACCACGGCGACCGAGATGCCGGCGCCGTTCGTACCGAGCACCGCCGCGACGAACCCGGCGAGCGCCGGCAGGCCGAGCGCCACGACGAGCATCCGCTCCTCGTGCAGCGTCCGCCGCAGCCGCGGCGCGATCGCGTTCCCGGCGAACGTCCCCAGCGACGACAGGGCGATCGCCGCCCCGAGCAGGACGCGGCCGTCCTCCTGCGTCCGGAACCAGAAGGCCAGATGGAACAGCATGAACCCTGCCGCCGCCCGCAGGATCAACATCGCCACCCACGCCAGCTGCAGGCTCGTGGTCGAGACGTCAGGGCTGGCCGCCGACGGCGTGTCGGGACGGACGACGAGCTCCTTCGGCAGCCGGAACGAGGCGTACAGCGCGACCGCGAACATCGACGCGCTGTAGACCAGCGTCGCCGGCGTGCCGATCGCGAGCTGGAGTGCGCCGGCCGGCAGCACGGCGACGGCCCCCGCCAGACCGGCGATCAGACCGAGCTTGGAATTGGCCTCGACCAGTTCGAGCTCGCTGCGAACCACCGCCGGGACGAGGGCCGACTTCGAGACGGCATAGGTCTTCTGCAGCACGAGCGCCACGAAGACCAGCGGGAACAGCACGATCTCGTCGGCGAACGGGATCATCGCGAGCTGGAGGCCGATGCGGCTGGCGGCCACCGCCTGCACGATGAACCGGCGACCGCCGCGGACCCGATCGATCAGCGGGCCGATCATCGGTGCGACGATCAGGAACGGCGCAAAGCTCGCCAGCAGGAAGCCGAGGACCCGGCTGCGGGCGTCGTTGGGGTCGACGTCGAAGAAGAACGAGTCCGCGAGGGCGACGACCATCGCGGCCTCGCCGGCGACGACGGCGGCATGCGTGAACGCGAGCTGCTGGAACTTCGAATGGGGTGCCGCGACCACGCGCCGATCGTAGGGGACGACCCCGGTCGCCAGGCGGCCGCCGGCCGGCCTCCCGTCGGCCGGCAGACGGTCAGGGCACCGACGCTGTCGGGGCCCGTTCGTACTTGTAGCCGAGCCCGCGGATCGTCACGATCCGCGACGGTGCTGCGGGGTCGTCCTCGATCTTGGACCGCAGGCGTTTGATGTGCACGTCGAGGGTCTTCGTGTCGCCCACGTAGTCGCTCCCCCACACGCGGTCGATCAACGTCTCGCGGGTGAGCACCCGGCCGGCGTTCGCGAGGAGGAGGTGGAGCACCTCGAACTCCTTCAGCGGCAGGGAGATCTCTCGATCGTCGACCGACACTCGATGCTCCTCGGGATCGAGCGCGACATCGCCGACACGGATCTCGCTCGACGGGACGGCCGGGCGCTCGATCTCGCCGGTGACGTCCATCGAGGAGCGCCGGAGCTGGGCGCGGATGCGCGCCACGAGCTCGCGGATCCGGTACGGCTTGGTGACGTAGTCGTCGGCGCCGACCTCGAGGCCGACCACGGTGTCGATCTCGCTGGACTTGGCGGTGACCATGATGATCGGCACGGCACTCGTGCTGCGGATCTGCCGGCAGACGTCGATCCCGGATGCCCGCGGCAGCATCACGTCGAGCAGCACGAGATCGGGGTCGACGGTCGGGAACCGCTCGAGCGCTTCGACGCCGTCGGTCGCGACCTCCACGTGGAAGCCCTCCCTGGACAGGCCGATCTGCAGCGCCTCGACGAAGCTCGCCTCGTCCTCGACCACGAAGATGGTTGGCTGGCTCACGCGACTCCCTCGTCGTGTTCGTTGGCGTTCTGATGGTCCGACGACGGCATCGCCGCCGGGAGCCGCAGCACGAAGGTGCTGCCCTCGCCCTCGGTCGACGTGACGAGCACCTCGCCGTCGTGGTTGGTGGCGACGTGGCGCACGATGGAGAGGCCCAGCCCCGTGCCACCCGTGCCGCGGCTCCGGGCTCGATCGACCCGGTAGAAACGCTCGAAGATGCGATCGAGGTCGCGCTGGGGGATGCCGACGCCCTGATCGATGACCATCAGCTCGACCCAGTTCCCGTCGCGCCGGCTCCGGACCTGGACGAGGCCACCCGGCTCGCTGTACTTCACGGCGTTCTCGACGAGGTTGCCGAGCGCCGAGGTCAACTGTCGACGGTCGCCGCTGATCACCGAGGTGTCGGGCCGAGAACCGTGCGGGTCGACGGCGTCGAGCAGCGAGATGCGGATGTTGCGCTGCTTGGCGAGCTCGGTCACGCGGCCGAGTGCGGTGTCGACCAGGTCGGCGACCCGCACCGCCTCGATCGTCCGCTCACCACCCAGCTCGATCCGGGACAGCTCCATGAGGTCGTCGATGGTGCGCGACGCACGACTCGCCTCCCCCATCATCCGCCGCACCACGCGCTGCGTCGTCTCCTGGTCGGTCTCCTCCTCCAGCGTCTCCGCGAGCACCGACAGGGCCCCGACGGGGGTCTTGAGCTCGTGGGAGATGTTGGCGACGAAGTCGGTCCGGATCTGGTCGATCCGGCGGCGCTCCGAGATGTCCTCGACGAAGACGACCGCACCACCGTTGGGAGTCGGGTGGGCATCGACGACGAGCACGGTCTTGGGCGGGCCGTACAGCTCGAGCACCTCGTCGCTCGCCGTGCCCTCGAGCCCGAGCTCGATGTGCCGCTCGATGGCCTCGTCGACCAGCACGCCGATATGTGTGCCCTGCAGACCCAGCGCGGCCTTGTTGCGGTACTCGACCTTGCCCGCCGGATCGGCCACGAGCACGCCGACGGGGTGATCGTCGATCAGGTCGGCGTACGACGGACGGGCCGGGGCCGGGGCCTGGCGGGGCTCTGGAGGCTCGGTACGCCGTCCCGAACGGCCGACCGCGACGCCGATTCCGAATGCGACGAGAGCTCCTGCGAGGCCGAGGAGCACCATCATGGTCAGCCCCCGTCCTGCTCCTCGACGTTGGACGCCAGACGGTCACGATGCCGGCGGGCGGAATCGTGCTCGGGCAGCCAACCGGTCGCGATGTAGAGGACGCGCTGGCTGAAGTTGACCGCGTGGTCGCCGAGCCGTTCGTAGAAGCGAGCGACCATCGCGAGCTGCACGCCGACCTGCACGTCGATCGTGCCGGCCGCGTGGCTCTCGAAGATCTGCTGGATCAGCTGGCGATGCAGATCGTCGAGGTACTCGTCCATGTTCGGGATCGCCGCGGCCCGCACCTCGTCGACGGCCACGTAGGCCTCGATGACCTCCTTGTACTCCTGGTGGGCCTGGTCGCTCATCCGCTGGATGATCCCGCGCAGCTTGGGGTCGAGCCCGTGACCGTAGATCCGCCGGGCGGCCTTGCAGAGGTTGCTACAGAGGTCGGCCGAGCGCTCGATCTCGGGCGCCAGCTTGAGCACCGCCGCGATCTGGCGGAGGTCGCCCGCGACGGGCGCCTGCAGGGCGAGCAGGGTCAGCGCCTTCTCCTCGATGTCGATCGATCGAGCGTCGATCTCGTCGTCGGCGCGCAGGACGTACTCGGCGCCTTCGAGGTCCTGTTGCAGGAGGATGTCGGTGACGCGGGGGATCAGCTCGACCACCGACGATCCGAGGCGAGCGACCTCGTTGCGGAGGTCCTCCAGCTCGTGATGGAAGTCGGGGCGAAGGTCGTGGTCGACCATCAGCCGAACCGCCCCGTGACGTACTGCTCGGTTCGCTCGTCGTCAGGGTTCGAGAAGATCTTCGTCGTCGGGTTGTACTCGATCAGCCGGCCCGTGCGGCGATCGCCGTCGGGGTTGACCTCGGTCACGAAGAACGCCGTGCGGTCGCTCACGCGCGCAGCCTGCTGCATGTTGTGGGTCACGATGATGATCGTGTAGTCCCTGGTGAGCTCTTGCATGAGCTCCTCGATCCGCGACGTGGCGATCGGGTCGAGCGCCGAGCACGGCTCGTCCATGAGGATCACGTCGGGCTTGACCGCCACGCAGCGGGCGATGCACAGGCGCTGCTGCTGACCGCCCGACAGACCGAGCGCCGACGACTTGAGACGGTCCTTGACCTCGTCCCAGAGGGCCGCCGCCTTCAGCGACTCCTCGACGATGTCGTCGAGCTCGGACTTCTTCTTGATGCCGCCGAGCTTCGGGCCGAACGCGAGGTTGTCGTAGATCGACTTCGGGAACGGGTTCGGCTTCTGGAACACCATGCCGATGCGCCGGCGGACCTCGACCGGGTCGACGTTCGGTCCGTACAGATCGACGCCGTGGTAGAGGATCGACCCCTCGACGCGAGCCGACTCGATCAGGTCGTTCATGCGGTCGAAGCAGCGCAGCACCGTCGACTTGCCGCAGCCCGACGGGCCGATGAAGGCGGTGATCTCGTGCTGGCGGATGTCGAGGTTGACGTCTTGCACGGCTCGGAAGTCGCCGTAGTACACCTCGAGATCGCGGGTCTCGAAGACGATCGACGCGTCGTCGGGCTCGGTCGCCGACCGCTCGGTGTCGACCTTGATCTCCTGCTCGCTCACGGATGCCGCCTTCGCTTCGGGTACCGGTACCACCATTTCACCACTTCTTCTCGTATCGGTTGCGAAGCCAGATGGCCACGCCGTTCATGAACAGGACCGCGACGAGCAACACGATCGAGGCCGCCGCCGTCAGCGATCGGAAGTCGTCCCCGGGCTGTCGAGCGTACGAGAAGATCGCGACCGGGAGCGCGGTGAACGGTCCCTGGACCTGCTCCCAGAGGCTCTGATCGCCGGTGCGCAGCAGACCGGTCGCCGCCCCGACCAGCAGCACCGGAGCCGCCTCGCCGGCGGCTCGGGCCAGCGAGAGCACCGTGCCCGTCAGGATGCCAGGCGCCGCGGACGGCAACACGTGGCTGCGGATCGTCTCCCACTGCGTGGCGCCGACGCCCAGCGCGCCCTCGCGGATGCTGCGCGGGACCGCCCGCAACGCCTCGGACGTGGTGATGACGACGATCGGCAGCACGAGCGCCGACAGCGCCAGGCCGCCGGCGAAGACGTTGCGGCCGCCGTTCATGCCCGAGAGCGCCCGGACGAAGATCGCCAACCCCAGCAGTCCGTAGACGATGGACGGCACACCGGCCAGGTTGCGCACGTTGACGCGGGTGATGCGGGCGAACCACGACCGCCCGGCGTACTCCTCGAGGTACACGGCGCACGCGATGCCCAGCGGGAAGGCCACCACCGTGACGACCAGGCACAGGATCACCGTGCCGCGGATCGCCTGCCCGATCCCGGCATCGGCAGCCGACTGGGAGTTCAGGTTGGTGGAGAGGAAGTCACCGGGGCGGTCGGTCCACACCGACCAGCTCCGGAACAGGAGGTCGACGATCAGCGTGAGCAGCACCAGCAGCGAGAGGGCGAGCATCGCGATCAGGGCGACCTCGATGATCTTGCTGCGGACGTCGAGCCCGCGCTTGGTGAGGCCGCCGGTGACGCTGCGAGCGGTGGCGGCGCCGACGTTCGACGGGGTCGTGAGCGGCATCAGTACACCTCCCGCACCCGGTTGACGAGCCAGTCGCTCAGCACGTTGAGCAGGAGCGTCATGATGAAGAGCAGGAGCCCGATGAAGTAGAGGCTCTGGAACGCGAGGTTGTCGCCCGCGACCTGGTCACTACCGAAGCCGAGCGCCGCCATCGCCGCTGTCATCGTCTGACCGGGCTCGAGCGGCGTGAGCCGGAACAGCCCGCCGCCGACCGCGCCCGCTGCGATCGCGACGACCATCGTCTCGCCGATCGCCCGCGAGATGCCCAGGATCAGCGAGGCGACGATGCCCGAGATCGCCGCGGGGAAGACGACCCGGAACGTGGTCTGCATCCGCTCGGCACCGAGACCGTACGAGGCCTCGCGGAGCGAGAGCGGCACGGCCCGGAGTGCGTCCTCGGCCACCGACGCGATGATCGGGATCGTCAGGATGCCGACGCCGACGCCGGCGGCCGCGAGCGTGAACGCCTTGTTGGCACCGCTGAAGATCCGCACGACCAACTCGGGGTTGATGAACGAGATCGCGAAGTAGCCGAGCACCACGCTGGGGATGCCGGCGAGGACCTCGATCACCGGCTTGACGACCCGCCGGACGCCCGGCCGGGCGTACTCGGCGAGGTAGATCGCGGCGCCGAGCCCGAGTGGTACGGCGACCAACATCGCGATCCCGGTCACGATGAACGTGCCGACGACCAGGGTGCCGATGTCGTAGAGACCTCGGCGCGGGAACCATCCGATCTCGGTGAGTGCGCCGAGGCCGTCCTCGGTGTCGGCGAGCTTCGACAGGTACTCCCAGGCGTCGAAGACGAGGGTGAAGATGATCAGGATCGTGACGAGCAACGTCGCCACGGCCCCCGACCGGAACACCCAGCGCGCAGACTGGTCTCGGCGACGCCGTCCCGGGCTGGTGGTGAAGTCGATGCTCGGCTGAGCATCTCGTTGGAGGGACGTGGCGGTCATCGGGTCTCGCTTGCTCGTCGCGATTCGGTCGGCCGGCTGATCCTAGAGGTTCGTCGGGTGGGCCACGAATGGCCCACCCGACGACTCACGGCTGGCCTGAGGGGAAGGGCTCAGCCCTGACGGGTGCCCGTGGTGCGATCGGTCCACGCGCCCTGCGTCTCGGCGAGCGCCTCGGCGCTCAGCGGCACGTAGGGCACCTGACCCTCACCTGTGCCGACGAGCGTCGTGATGCCCTCGTTGACGTAGAAGTCGACGAACGGCGCGAGGGCTGGGTTCTCGTCGAGCTTGGTGGTGTTGACGTAGATGAACAGATCACGGGCGATCGGGAACTCACCGCTGGCGATCGTGTCGGGCGTCGGCTCGACGCAACCGCTCCCGCCGTCGACGGCGAGCGGCTTGACGACGTCGAGGTTCTCCTCGACGAAGGCGAAGCCAACCCAACCCAGCGACGTGGCGTTCGCCGAGATGCCCTCGATGATGACGTTGTCGTTCGGGCTCGCGGTGTAGTCGGGGCGCACATTGGGATCCTCGGCCCCGACGGCGTCGCCGACCTCCTCGATCACGATCTCGACGAAGCTGTCGAACGTGCCGGACTCCTCACCCGGTGCCGTCACCGTGAGCGACGCGTCCGGGTACGGCGTGTTCACCGCACCGAGGTCGGTGACCGTTGCGGCGATCTCGTCGGCCGCGGCCGACGCATCGGCCCAGTTGCCGATGCCGGTGGCGTCGGGGCCCAGCAGCGCGTACAGGTCGACGAACGACAGGCACTCGACCGCATCGTTCTCGGCCGACGTGATGACCGAGAGGCCATCGACGGCGACGGTCAGCTCGATGAACTCGATCCCGTTCGACGCGCAGTTCTCGGCCTCCTCGCCCTTGATCGGCCGCGAGGCGTCGGAGATGTCGGTCTCACCGTTGCAGAACTTGGCGAAGCCGTCGCCGGTGCCCGGGCCCTCGACGGTCACGGCGACGCCGGGGTTGGCGTCGGCGAAGGCGTTGCCGACGGCGATCGAGATCGGCTCGACGGTCGACGAACCCGAGACGAAGATGCTGCCCGAGAGGTCGGCGCCGGCGGCGGTGTCGTCGCCGTCGTCGGCAACCGTGTCGTCGGTGGCGTCGTCGTCATCGTCGCCGCACGCGGCGAGGACCAACGTGGCTGCCATCGCGGCCGCGGCGAGCCGCTGGGAAGAAGTCTTCACGGGTGTACTCCAATCGAAGGGGTGTTCACGTGGGTGGCGGAACGCACGGGCGCGTTCCCACGGCCAGACCGTAGGGAGCGCAGATGAACGGACACGGGGGCATCCGGTGAACGGTCGTTGAACAGTTGCGTTCACCAACCACCACGGTGAGCTGGTGTTGTTCAGCCCACGTTCACCTCGACGTCACCTGCGATCGCCGATCGTGACGATTCGCACAATCAGGTGAACATCAGAGTCGGTTCTGGTGTTGCCGCTCGACCGCCCAGCGATACATGCGTTCTTGGGCGTCGGGCTCGAAGGCGCCGGCAGGGCCTCGGCGCAGCCAGGTGTCGTCGGGCTGCAGCTCCCACCGGACGATGTCGTCGGCGAGGTCGAACTCGAAGACCTGGTCGAGCCACTCGCGGTGCCTCGGGTGTTCGATCGGCACCAGCACCTCGACACGGCGTCGCAGGTTGCGCGGCATCAGGTCGGCCGAACCGATCAGGTGGACCGGCCCGTCGTCGGCGCCGTGATCGAAGCGGTAGATCCGGCTGTGCTCGAGGTATCGCCCGAGGATGCTCCGGATCGAGATGTTCTCGGACAGCCCGGGCACACCGGCTCGCAGGGTGCAGATGCCCCTGACGATGCCCTGCACCCTGGTGCCGGCCGCGCTGGCGGCGTACAGGGCCTCGACGACGTCGCGGTCGGCGATCGAGTTGCACTTCAGCGTGATCAGACCCTCGCTCCCGAGCGCCGCCTCACGCTCGATGAGGTCGATCAGCTGACGCTTCAGATCGCGCGGCGCGACGAGCAGGGTGCGGTACTCCTCGCTGCGGCTGTACCCGGTCAGATGGTTGAACAGCTGCGTCGCGTCGGCGCCGATGTCGGGATCGCACGTCAGGTACCCGAGGTCTTCGTAGATGCGGGCCGTCTTCGAGTTGTAGTTGCCGGTGCCGATGTGGCAGTAGCGCCGCAGGCGGTCGCCGTCGTCGCGCACGACGAGCACGGTCTTCGAGTGGGTCTTCAGGCCGACCATGCCGTAGACGACGTGCACGCCGGCGCGTTCGAGCTGGCGGGCCCACTGGACGTTGTTCTCCTCGTCGAAGCGCGCCTTCAGCTCGACCAGCACCGCGACCTGCTTGCCGGACTCGGCCGCGCGGACGAGGGCGCGGATGATCGGGCTGTCGCCACCGGCCCGGTACAGGGTCATCTTCATCGACTGCACCTGCGGATCGTCGGCCGCCTGCTCGATGAACGCCTCGGTGCTGCTGGCGAAGCTCTCGTACGGATGGTGGACGAGCGCGGCCCGCTCGCGCATCACCGAGAAGACCGACTGGCCGTTCTCCTCGGCGAGGACCATCCGGCCGGGTGTCACCGGCGGCCACGCACGATCCTTCAGGTCGGGCCGGTCGATCCGGAGCAGCGACATCAGGCAGCCGAGATCGAGGAGCGCGCGATGTCGGGAGACGTTGCGCTCGTCCAGGTTGAGCTCGCGCAGAAGCAGCGCCAGCATCTCGTCGTCGATGCTGTCGAGCACCTCGAGCCGGATGACCTTGTTGAAGCGCCGCTTGCGGAGCTCGAGCTCGACGGCCTCGAGCAGGTCGTCGGCTTCGTCCTCTTCGAGGCTGAGGTCGGCGTTGCGGGTCACGCGGAAGATGGTCCAGTTCTCGACGACCATCCCGACGAACAGCGTGTGGAGGTGGGCGGCGACGACCTCCTCGGACGGCACGAACCTCCCACCCTCGAGTTCGATCAGGCGGTCGAACACGTCGGGTACCTTCAGCCGGACGAATCGACTCTCGCCGGTCTTCGGATCGGCGACGTGCGCGGCGATGCTGAGCGCGAGGTTCGAGATGTACGGGAACGGGTGGCCGGGGTCGACCGCCAGCGGCGTCAGCACCGGGAAGATCCGCTGGTCGTAGTACTCGCGCATCTGCTCGCGATCGGTCTCGGAGAGGTCGGTCCACGACACGATGTGGACGCCCTCGGCGGCCAGCGCCGGCTTCAGCTCGTCGAGATAGATCGACTCCTGCCGCTCGATGAGTTGGTTGGCGCGCGCCGTGATCTCGGTGAGCTGCTGCAGCGGCGTGCGGCCGTCCCAGCTCGGCTCGTCGATGTCGGCGGCGATCTGGTCGCGCAGTGCCGCGACCCTGACCTGGAAGAACTCGTCGAGGTTGCTCGAGAAGATCGCACAGAACTTCGCCCGTTCGAGCAGCGGGATACCGGGCTCGGTGGCCAGCGTGAGCACCCGGTCGTTGAATTCGAGCCAACTCAGCTCGCGGTTGAGGAGGCGATGTGTCTCGACCCCGATCGTGGCGGATTCGATCGTGTTGGTCACCGGCGCCTCCCCGGGCTCACTCCTGTTCGTCGTCCTCGGGCAGCCCGAGCTCCCATTCGAGCGAGATCAGCTCACGCTCGGCATCGCGGTTGATGCGTTCCTTGTTGCGGCGGAACTGCGGGTCGTCGCGGGGCAGGAGGACGAGGCGAGCCAGCGCTCGGGCTCGGAACTCGTCGAGCATCTGCCGCTCGCCCCAGTCGCCGTAGACCTCCCAGTGGGGGGACACGGGACCGAGGTACACGATGCGTGCATGGGCACGTGGCGCGGCTTCTTCGACGACGTCGGACATTCCGGCGAGTGTACCGGTCGGCCGTCCGGCCCGACGAAGGAACGGCCGTGACCGGAATTGCGGACGCGCCCCACGTGGTGGCCAGCATGGAACACCAGCGATGGGAAGGAACGGCCGAGACCGGACCTGGGTCGGGCCCCACGTGGTGGCCGGCGGGAACATCGCCGATGGGAAGGAACGGCCGAGACCCGACCTGGGACGGGCCCCACGTGGTGGCCGGCGGGAACATCGCCGATGGGCGAGCGGGTTTCCAGGGTGGACGGGGAGCGTTGACCCGGTGGTCGCGCTCGCCGAGACACATCCGCAGACATGACGAAATGGTGACCAAACGACAGCGATCTCCGGGAACCGGTGGACTTATTATTACAGTTCGATTACGCTGACTCGGCAAGCGGGAACCGTACGGCTCCGGCGAACGTCTAGTTGGGTATGAGCAGGCGACGTCGACCGGCGGTTCGGGACGAGCCATCGGCCGCGAGGTCGTCGACCACGAGGAGACATGAGGACATGAACACCACCCCCCTCCCCGATCCCGATTCCCCGACCGCGTGGATGGCCGACGGCCTCTGCCGGATGTATCCGCCGGCAACGTTCTTCCCCAGCGACGGCGTGGGCGTCGACAAGGCCCGCAAGATCTGCGCCGGCTGCCCGGTCAAGGAGACCTGCCTCGAGCACGCCCTCGATCACCGAATCGAGCACGGTGTGTGGGGCGGCTGCAGCGAGCGCGAGCGGCGCCGGATCCTCAAGCGGCGCCGCCTCGAAGCCGCGGCGAACTGAACGGGCTGCGCACGGGCTCGGGCTGGTAGCCCTCGCCTACCGAAGCTGCGGGGCTCGCGTCGCTGCGCTCCTCGCCTCCCCGCCCGTGCGGGCGCGATCTGGTTCGTGTGAGATGACCGGCTTCGCCTGCCGCAGCTCGCCGTCTCCGCAACGGCGCCCGACGCTCAGCCGCTTCGACGCTCGCCCACCGCACGCCGTCGATCGAACAGGCTGCGCACACGGCAAAGCCAAGGCTCAAGCCCTCATCCTCGGCGGGGGTCGCTGCGCCCTGCCCATGGGGCGCGTGTCGGCGGAGGCGCGTCGGCGCCTCGCTTGCGGTCAGCTCTTGTCGCTGCTCTTGTCGCTGGACTCGGAATCCTCGGCGCCCTCGGCCAGGCCGTCCTTGAACTCCTTCTGGGCCTTGCCGAGGTTCTTCGCGAGCTTGGGCAGCTGTGAGCCGCCGAACACGAGCAACACGATGACGAGGACGATGATCCATTCCGAACCGCTGGGCATGGGGTCAGCCTAACGGCTGCGGCCCCGAGCCGGTAGGCGTGGCGTCTCGCCCGCCCGCCGGCGATGACGATCTGCAGCTGCAGTTGCTGCCGAACCGCCCCCCGCCCCAACGCCTCAGGGTGCCCTGAGGCGGATCGGGTCGGGCGAGCGCACGGCGCGGTGAGCCTTGGCCATCTCCGGATGGCCAGCGGCGAGACGCAACGCCGCAATCGCTCCACCAAGGTCACCGACGACGTCGATGTCGCCGGCGCGGCCGACCCGAAGATGCCGCTGCGCGCAACCCGCCCCCAACGAATCAGGGTGCCCTGAGGCGGGATCGGGTCGTGCGAGCGCAAGGCGCGGCGAGCCCTGGCCATCTCCGGATGGCCAGCGGCGAGACGCAACGCCGCGCTCGTGCGACCCGGCCCGCCTCAGGCGAGCGCACGGCGCGGTGAGCCCTGGCCATCTGCGGATGGCCAGCGGCGAGACGCAACGCCGCGATCTTGCGACCCCTGCCCGCCTCAGGCGCCGATGATGGAGCGGGCGGCTTGAGCCCGCTGGCGGCGAATGCGGCGGCGCTCACGCTCGGAGAGTCCGCCCCAGATGCCGAACTTCTCGCCGTTCTGCAGTGCGAACTCGAGGCATTGCTCTCGGACCACACAACCCCGGCAGACCTCCTTGGCCTCGCGGGTCGACGCGCCACGCTCGGGGAAGAACAGGTCGGGGTCGACGCCCAGGCAGTTGGCATCGTCCTGCCAGTTCTCTTCCAACTCGGTCGGCTGCAAGATGTCGAAGTTCGTCATGGTCGTGGGAGCCCCCCTGCCGTGGTCGCCCGCTCGCCCGGTGGGACCGGGCCGTGGTTGTGGTGTTGCCTCGAGTCATCGTCACCGTGATGATCGGCACCATGGTGACGACGCTGTAGTTACATTCGTGTGATTCTCGCATACCATACCCGCTTCCCGCAAGGGTGCATTTCGCGAATGCTCTGAGCAGGGCGATCGCGCGGTTCGTGATCCCGCCGGGAAGCGTTGTGGTCGGCGACCACGGAGCGTGGTCAGGTGAGTGCGCGTGCGTCAGCCGGCGCGCCGCCGGGTCATCCGGCGCCGGTGCTCGAGGAAGTCGACGAGCACGTAGTCGCCGAGCGCCTCGTTGGTGGTGTAGAACGCCCGACCCCCGTTGATCTGCGTCAACCGCTCGATGAACGCCGTCAGCGCGCTGGTGGCGTCGAGCACGAACGTGTTGATGCGGATCTGCTCGCGCGTGCAACGGACCACCTCCCGCAGCGTCGCCTCGACCGTCTCGCGGACCGGTGGGTAATTGAAGTACACGTCGCCGTGGGGCGTGATGTGTGCGGTCGGCTCGCCGTCGGTGATCATGATGATCTGCTTCGCGCCGGTCTGCTTCGCCAGGAGCTGGCGGGCGAGCGTGAACCCGTGGTGCATGTTCGTGCCGTACACGAAGTCCCACGAC
>JAAUYD010155052.1_pt1 | contig 13262 bp, 9 predicted proteins | sample 7278101 | NCBI WGS metagenome assembly JAAUYD01 (sample SAMN14350128, study PRJNA611818) | marine sediment metagenome | isolation source: surface marine sediment (0.6m) | place: French Polynesia: Moorea | collected 2018-08
CTTTTCAATAATCTTTTTAATTCCGGTCCCATCTTCAACGACACCTTTTAACATCTCTATCACGGCCTGATTTGCGCCACCATGAAGAGGACCCCATAAAGCGGCAATACCTGCTGAAATAGCGGCATACAAATTGACTTTTCCGCTACCTACCACACGTACGGCAGTTGTGGAACAATTTTGCTCATGATCGGCATGGAGAATCCAGAACGTACGGAGGGCTTGAACGAGATCATCGTCAATGTCATAGGGGCGCACCGGGGAGTCGAACATCATATTTAGAAAATTGGCTGAGTAATTGAGGTCCGATCGGGGGTAAACGACTTTATGGCCGCGGGAGATTTTATATGACATGGCGGCCATGGTGCGAACTTTAGACAACAAGCGGGTCATGGTAATGTTAATCTCTTCTTTAGCGGTTTCCAGTTCAGGATAGAAGCTTCTTAAAGCGTTGACCATGGATGATAAAATTCCCATCGGATGTGAACTCCTTGGAAAACTTTTATAAAACTCCTGCATATCTTCGTGAACAAGGGAATGGTCGTTCAATCGTACCGAAAAACGGGTGAGTTCATCATGAGTGGGAAGTTCACCGTTGATGAGTAAAAAGGCGGTCTCTTTAAATGTAGCTTTTTCAGCCAACTCTTCAACTGGAATGCCGCGGTATCGAAGGATGCCTTTCTCACCATCCATAAAGGTAATCGCACTTTTACAACTGCCGGTACTGGAAAAGCCGTAATCCATGGTAATCAATCCGGTTCGGTTGCGAAGGTTTGAGATATCGATGGCCTTTTCTCCTTCGGTACCTGTAATCACGGGAAATTCGTAGGTTTTTCCGTTATATGTAATAGTGGCAGTTTCGGACATGCGATTTCCTTTCCGTTGTAAATTCTATTCAAACATAGGCCTGACTGCAGGCGGGATTGATAAACAAACTAAAAACTATATAAATAACATGAACGGGTGTCAAACGGGGAATGGAATGCTGGTAACGGTAATCCGCTTTCAGTTGATCTCCGGATTAAATCGGAAAATGGGATTTATGCAATTTTATCGATCAGTTTTTTTAATCGTATCGAAAGGGATTCAGGTACCGGGGTTGGCTCCAGTTCTTGACACAATCGAGACGTTCTTTTTAGGGTTTCAAGACAGGTATGGCAAGGGGAACAGTTGCTGAGGTGATTTTTTATTTTTTGGTAGGTGACGGCATCCAGTTCCTTGTCAATATAGTTCGATAACTGCTGAAAGAGTTCGATGCAGTTTCGGTCGTGTTGATTATTTGGCATTTTCATGTTCATAGTAAGATTTAAGATTATCTCTTAAATATAGCCTGGCGCGATGTAGCCGAACCTTGACATTGGATGATGTGATACCCAGTATCCGAGCGGTTTCCGCAGTTGAGAATCCTTCCACATCCCTTAAAACGGAAACAATCCGGTATTTGCTTGGTAGAGTATGGATTGCATCGTTTAACCGCTTTGATAGCTCACTGTTTAACACCTGATTGATTGGATTGGATACCCAATTCGGAACGGTGTCGGAAACGTCCGCCTCATCCTTTGGTAGAAATTCTTCCAAAGAAAGGGTTCGCTCCGGCATATATTTGGTTTTACGTCTTTTTTTTATACAGATACTGGCGGCAATCTTGTATAGCCAGTTCTTAAATTTTGCTTCGTATCGAAACCCTTTCAAGTACTTGAACACATTCAATAAGGTGTCTTGTACCAGATCTTCGGCGTCAGTAGCATCGCGGCACATTCGCAGACCGAAGTTGTATAGTTTACCCTGGTAGCGCGAGACCAGTTCGTGGTACAAATCGTGCTGTCCGGATTGGATTCTATGGACCAGGTCTGCATCCGACTCACTTTCGAGACGGTTTCTCTTTCGCGATCTGTTTTGAGTTTGTTCCGCCATTTTTCGATTTGTCTGTCAACTGACAGGATTCCCGCATTCAGGTTGATATGCCCAGCTTGGGTAGCAGATACGCTTGAAGAAAAATCCAAATCCCCAAAACCAATACAATCGTCAACATCTCTTTCATCGGTCATTCCTTTTATAAAGGTGTCCATAGTCAGTTGTCTATGGTTTTCTTAGCGAAGAAATACTTTTATCTAATATCGTTTAACGAGACTTATTTTCGGATTGCGTTACAAAATCAATTTGGGGCTTTTTAATTTTGGTGGTCTGTGTTTGAAATGTTTATCAATCATGATAGTAGAAATCGTTCTTCAATCAAGTCAACAATTGCTTCAATTGCTTCTAGCCCGAAGGTCGGAACATCTTGAAATATATCCATATCCGTAACCCGGGCGATAAGATTGCTGGGTGGGGGGTCGATGGGCGCCTTTCCGTTGGCTTTTCGGCATACCTCAATCTTGGGTTGATCCTCTCTTTTAAAGCCTTCAACGACGACCAAATCCATATCTTTAAAAAAGGTGGCCAATGCCTGCAGCGATTCATCGACTTGGTCTCTTACCATAGCCATGGTCTGGGGACCGGCAACGATGACGCCATCGGCGCCGGCCTGCCGGTGTCGACTACTGTCTTTTCCCTGCTGGTCTAAAGAAAAACCGTGATGGGCATGTTTGATAGTTCCGATTCGATATCCGCGACGTTTCAATTCCGGAATCAGTTTTTCGACCAGCGTGGTTTTTCCTGATTTTGATTTTCCGACAAAAGCGATAAGGGGAGGCATGCTGCTTTTTACTCCTCTGCAGAAAATATGTTGGTATGTAAAGGATCTATTAAATGCGTGTCCCATTCACTTTGATAAGTTGGTATCAAATGTCAGCGCTTCGGGCCATTCACGGTGATGATCGTCAATGGGTCGCTTTCGACAGGCGTTGACAACGATACGGTGGTCGCGGATGTATAAGTCCCGACCGGGATCAACATTGTTGAATAGTCGCCAGAGCAGTGCCGAGGTGTTCGTTAGATCAACCGGATCATCAAAGAGGAGAGCGATATCACCCTGTTGCAAAAGCTCTTGTGAAGAAACCGCTTTTACTAATTTTTTGCCTGCTCGGCCTTCGGCATAACGAACGGACATGGTAATGATTCGCCAGCAATGCTTCTTTTCATCTGATCGTCCTACGGCCAACTCTTTTAAGTCAACAATACCATCAACCTTTGAGCGGATATTAGCTGCTGCTTGTCTGAGCAAAGGCTGATAAGGTTTCCAGGTCCTTTCATTTCGGGGGGGTTCACCACTTACACGCGTTGTAAGATCAATTCCCAGTTTTTGACCGAAATTGGGATAAGGGGAGCTGTGGTCAAGGACATCCAGGACACCGGCTGAAAAGGTGAAATCCGACTCAGCATCCAGCCCATTAACCAGGCGTTTGGCCACCGACTCAGTATTCTGGGGTGAAATGTCTCTATCCACCACAACAATGGTCTTACAAAAACTCATCTGCCCCTGCCCCCATAGCCCATTGATCACTTTATGGGCATGACCGGCAAACGCCTTTTTGATTGAGACAATGGCAATATTGTGAAAAACGCCCTCCCAGGGAAAGTGGTAATCCTTGATCTCCGGCATGACCGTCTGCAGCATGGGAAGAAACAGCCTTTCGGTGGCCAAAGCCAGGTAGCAGTCTTCCATTGGAGGCGGCCCTACCAAAGTCGTCTGATAGATGGGATTTTTGCGATGGGTAACCGCAGTTATATGAAATACAGGGTAGTCATCCGCAAGCGAATAGTATCCGGTGTGGTCACCGAAAGGTCCCTCACGGCGCAATTCTCCAGGCTCGACATAACCTTCCAAGACAAATTCGGCCTCGGCCGGAACCAACAAATCGTTTGTCAGACACCGGGTCAAGCGAACAGGCTGGTTGCGAATGAAACCGGACAGCATCATCTCATCCAGTCCCTGGGGTAGCGGTGCTGTCGCGGAATAAACAGTTGCCGGATCGGCCCCGATGGCAACAGCTACCGGCATGCGGCGGCCTTCCCGGGCGTACTCATTGTAAAAGTGGGCTCCGTCTTTATGAATGTGCCAATGCATGCCGGTGGTATTTCTATCGTATATCTGCATACGATACATACCCACATTGCGTTTCCCGGTTGTGAGACTTTTCGTAAATACCAGGGGAAGCGTAATGAATCGTCCGGCGTCTTTGGGCCAGCATTGCAAAACCGGTAGGAGATTCAGGTCAACATCATTACCCTTGTAAACGACTGCCTGGCAAGGAGGGCGCAAGCCTCGATATCGGCGGGGAAAGAATCGAATAACATCTTTGGCCATGGGCAGTAACCGGAGTGCATCTTTGATTGATCGGGGGGGGGTAAACTCGGTATAGCGTTGGACTTTTCGCCCGAGGTCATCAAGGCAGTCGACATTCATGGCCATTCTAATACGGTGTGGACTGCCAAAAAGATTGGTGGCTACGGGGAATTGTGAACCACGAACATTGGTAAAATAGAGCGCTTTCCCTCCCCGGGGTTTTTTTGATTCACGATCGGTTATCTTGCTGATTTCTAAGATTGGATCGGTCGGAGACGTTATACGGCTAAGCTCTCCCGCGATTTCCAGGGCGTCAATAAACGATTTCAAATTTTTATACATACGATTACCGAGTATGGCGTTTAATGATTCTGGTGGCAATCGATTCTCATCTTATCTTTCTTAGGGCTGCTGTCGTAATCTCAATTAAAGAAGCTCATCGATCAAAACCCCCAGCAGCAAGACGACCGAGATCAAACTGTTCAGATGAAAAAAGGCCACATGAATTTTGGTCAAGTTGTCTTGATGAACGAGACAATGCTCGACAATCAAAAGTAACCCGATCAACGCAACCGTAACAGCATAAACCGGACCCATTTTAAACACGAAAAAAATAGCCGACAGTGCGATAAAAGTGATCACATGAAAACCGGTGGAAATGGCCAGCGCTTTGGCGACGCCGAAACGGGCCGGAATGGAATGAAGCCCTTCTTTGCGATCAAAATCAATATCCTGACATGAGTAGAGAATGTCGAAACCCGTAATGTATGTGAGCAGCGCCAGAGAGAGTAACCAGATAGGGCCGGTGTAGGTCTTAGTTAACGCCACCCATGTGCCCCAGGGGGCCAGGGATATGGCCAAACCTAAAAAAAGATGAGACAACCAGGTAAATCGTTTGGTAAACGAGTAAAAAAAAAGGATCGCCAAAACAAAGGGCGCTAACACCAGACATTGACGCCCAAGCATTCCTGCAGCAATAATGAATAAAAGGGCCGAAAGAACTGTAAACAGCCAGACAGCGCTTGCGGATAGGCGGCCCGAGGGGATTTCGCGCATACTGGTACGTGGATTCTTACCGTCAAAGGAAGCATCAATAGCACGATTGAATCCCATAGCGGCGGAACGTGCGCCAACCATGGCGATAACGATCCAGACAACATCGATGACGTTGACAGGCGCCTTTCGCCAGACCAACATTGCAGCAACCAGTGCAAAGGGCAACGCAAAGACCGTATGACTGAATTTAATCATACGGCCGTAAGTGGTAACCCGGGTCATCCATGTTTGCGGGACACCCTGTTTCAGCATGCCCTGGTTCATGGGATTGATGCCTCCATCTCCGCCAATCGGCTCATCACTGGCGAGACTGTGATTGAATTGATTATAATTTGGTTCCAAGGAACAAAAACCCCGCGATTCGCTCCAAGAGAACGCGGGGTTGGTGAACTGCTTGCCGATCAAGAGTTTATTTGTCGTCTTTGACTTCCTCGAAATCGGCATCCACGACGTCTTCATCGGCATCAGGGCCCGGGCTGCCTTCAGCGCCGGACTGGTCTGGTCCCGGGCCACCAGGGGCCCCTTCGCCAGCTTGTGATGCCTGTTGATACATGGCTTCCGCAAGTTTGTGGGATGTCTGGCTTAACGCCTCGCTGGCCTGCTTGATCTGTTCTACGTCCTCGGTTTCCATGGCCTTTTTCAGATCGGTGATGCCGGCTTCTATATTGGTCTTGGTTTCATCATCCACCTTATCGCCCAGATCCTTGATCGATTTTTCGGTAGTATAGATGAGAGAGTCGGCAGCATTACGGGCATCGATGAGTTCGCGTTTGGCTTTGTCTTCTTCGGCATGCTGTTCGGCATCACGAATCGCCTGGTCAATTTCCTCCTTGGACAGTCCGCTGGAAGCGGTAATCTGAATGGATTGCTCCTTACCGGTGGCCATATCTTTGGCGGATACATTGACGATACCATTGGCGTCGATGTCAAATGACACCTCAATCTGCGGAACGCCCCGCGGTGCCGGGGGAATCCCTACCAGCTCAAAGCGCCCCAGGGTCTTGTTGTAGCCGGCCATTTCGCGTTCACCCTGCAAAACGTGAATGGAGACCGCCGGTTGATTGTCCGCAGCCGTGGAAAATATCTGACTCTTTTTGGTCGGAATGGTCGTGTTTTTTTCGATCAACCGGGTCATCACGCCACCCAGGGTTTCGATTCCCAAAGATAGGGGGGTAACATCCAACAAAAGTACATCTTTCACGTCCCCTTGAAGGACCCCTCCCTGAATAGCGGCACCCAAAGCCACCACTTCATCCGGGTTAACACTCTTGTTGGGCTCTTTCCCAAATATTTTCTTTACACGATCCTGTACGGCGGGCATACGCGTCATGCCACCGACAAGGACGACCTCTTTAATATCGCTGGCCGGTATACCGGCATCTTTCAGGGCCGTATGGCAAGGCCCCTCAATATTGTCCAATAGGTCGGCTACCAGTGCTTCAAGTTTGGCACGGCTGATCTTGATATTGAGATGCTTGGGACCGGAGGCGTCCGCTGTAATGAAAGGTAAATTAACGTCCGTTTCCAAAGATGAGGAGAGCTCCATCTTGGCTTTCTCAGCCGCTTCTTTTAAGCGTTGAAGGGCCATTTTGTCACTTCTCAAATCGATTCCCTGATCTTTGTTGAATTCGTCGGCTAAGTAGTCGATAATTCGCAGGTCGAAATCTTCACCTCCCAAATGGGTGTCGCCGTTGGTGGATTTAACCTCAAATACCCCTTCACCAATCTCAAGAATTGAAATGTCGAAGGTGCCGCCACCCAAATCAAAAACAGCTATCTTCTCTTCGCTTTTTTTATCCAAACCATAGGCTAGTGAGGCGGCCGTGGGTTCATTGATGATTCGTTTCACGTTTAAACCGGCGATTTTTCCGGCATCTTTGGTTGCCTGGCGCTGACTATCATCGAAATAGGCAGGGACGGTGATTACAGCATCGGTAACCGTTTCTCCAAGGTAGGCTTCGGCCGTTTTCTTTATGTTTCCCAGTATGAAGGCGGAAATTTCCGCCGGGCTGTATTTTTTGTCCCTTAGTTTAATGCGGATATCACCGTTAGATGCCTCCTCAAGCGCATAGGGTAACACTTTGACATCTCGCTGGACTTCGGCCGATTTGAATTTACGGCCGATAAGACGTTTAACACCGAAAACCGTATTTTCCGGATTGGTAATTGCTTGCCTTTTGGCAACCTGACCTACCAGACGCTCACCACTGTCAGATACCGCCACAATGGACGGTGTGGTTCGGCCACCCTCCGGGTTGGTTATGACTTTTGCATCGCCACCTTCCATCACCGCAACGCATGAATTGGTGGTGCCTAAGTCGATTCCGATAATTTTACTCATCTCTATGAACCTCCCTGACCTTGATAATATTATTCAATCGTATGTTAGATACCTTCTACTTTACATTGTGCCGAGCTACTCATCTTCACTGGCCGGCTGAGCCACCATCACCATGGCGGGACGGAGCAGCCGGTCGTGATAAGTATACCCTTTTTGGAATTCCTGAGTGACCGTATTTTCAGGGTAATCGTCCGTTTTTTCCTTACCCATGGCCTGATGAAAGGCTGGATTAAACGGTTGACCGTGTGCCTGGACGGCTTGGACTGAAAATTTGGTGAAAATTTTTAGTAACTCATCCAGAGTGAGTTTAACGCCATCAATCAACCCCGCAACTTCTGATGCATCCTTTTCAGCGGCACTCAGCGCTCGCTCCAAATTGTCTACAACAGAAAGCAATTCCTTTAGAAGGGTTTCATTGGCATATTTTCGTGATTCCGCCGTTTCACGCAATATTCTTTTCTTATAGTTGTCAAATTCGGCTCCGATTCTTAAATAGCGATCATGATTGGTCCTGGCTTCCTCCTTGGCTGATGCCAGCCTCTCTTCCAGTTCTGTTACCGGGTCTGTTGGCGTCGTGTTGGTGAGATCATCAACTTTATCCGAAGCTGTTTCCGGTATGTCGTTATTTTCGGACACCGTATTATTATTGCGGACAGGGATCGAAGTCGAGTCTTCGGTCTTTGTTTTTGGGTCAATCGTTTTCTTTTCTGACGCTTTTTGTTCTTGTGCATTGATCGACATAAATCGGCTTGCTCCCAGATTGTATTTAACGACTGCTATGCCCACCCAATTTTTTGGTAAAAATAAGGCCGTCCATGGGATTGTCAAGCGATTTGCGGATTGGTCCTAATATGAATGGAGATTTAATCTAACGTTTTGGAATTATTGGGGCTGTTGGAATAAGCTAGAGGTGCGATTAAGGTTGTGCACCCCCTGTCGAATGGTCTTTTTCAAGCGGCCCTCGCCATTGACCGGGATCAATCCGCGACACAGGCGCCATCACTTATCGCTGCTTCCTTCCGGACCTGACGAGGTTCATGAGTACCTGTTGCGCGGTGACCGGTCGGTAAGTGCCGATCTTCAAATACTGATCCTTCAGAGGGGATTCAGCCCCGCATGAAGCGGTTTTCGGGTATAGGGCACCGCTAGCTCCCCGCCTAGCACAACCGCTTAAGACTATAATGGTTGGGTGCCGTTTTTCAAGAGAAAAATAGCAGATTTCCTGCCTAAGCGCTTGACTTGGTTGGCCGGGATGCCAGATACTGATTTGCACTGCAACCTCAGTGCTTAAAGATAAATGAGGGTTGGTGTTTGAACAATAATTCTGAGAGATTCATCCAAAAAGTAAGCCAGACGATTCGTTTCCGTCGTATGTTTGATGCGGGTGATCGTGCTCTGGTCGGTGTGTCTGGAGGACCGGACTCAATGGCCCTTTTAAACGCCCTTTTGGTCATTGCTCCCGAATGGCGCCTGACAATTGGCATTGCCCATTTAAACCATCAACTCCGGGGTGACGCTTCGGATAGCGATGAAGTATTTGTTACCAAGGTGGCCGAAACATTAAACTTGCCGATTTATACTGAAAACAGGGATGTGAGCACCTACAGCAGAAAAAAACGCTTATCCATTGAGACTGCTGCCAGGGAAATACGTTACGCTTTTTTTAACAGGGTTGCAGATTCGAAAAGGTTTAACAAAATTGCGCTCGGACACCATATGGACGATAATGCCGAGATGATCATAATGAATCTGTTGCGAGGCAGCGGCCCAACCGGAATGGCGGGAATTCCGCCTGTGCGGGACAAGCGCATTGTGCGTCCTTTGATTGATACGACCAAAGACGAGATCATCACCTACCTGAATGGAATGAATCTTACCTACGTTACCGATAAATCCAATAGGGACCGTCAATATCTCCGCAATCGTGTCCGGCATGATTTAATCCCCCGCTTGACTTCTGATTACAATCCCGGCCTGACCGAAAGGCTTCATGAAATGGCCGATATCTTCCGGATTGAAGATCAATGGATGGAAAGGGAGCTATCCATTATTTACAATAAGGTTATCTTAGAACAGCAACGGTTCAGCATCTCTTTTTCCATTCCCATCCTTGTCCAAAAAGAACCGGCGGTCGTTCGGCGCCTGGTTCGCCGTGGGTATGAACAGATCAACGGCAATACTAAAAGGTTGACCTATAAACATGTTGAAGCTGTTCGAGGATTGCTAGGTTCCTGTCATTCTCAAAAAAGCATTGATTTACCGAGACAAATCCGTGCTTATTGTGACGACCAGACCCTTGTAATCCGGCGTGAGAAAGAATCATTGCGAAGAGTATCCCCCATAGATTATTTCAAAAAAATAGTATCGTACCATTACAGGGTGACTCCGCCCGATTCAGTGACAGTCGAAGAGGTTGGTGTGAACCTTCATTTTACGAATGAATCCATTCGACATCCATTTCAGGATTATCTAAAAAATGATCCATTTTCTTACATGGATGCGGAACAGTTGAGCATGCCGTTACTTATCCGTAACCATCGATCGTCTGACAGGTTTTCGCCATTGGGTCTGGGTGGGCGGCAAACGGTGGCCAAGTATCTGGTTTCCCGTGAAAGAAAAAGACACCAACGGGCGAACTGGCCAATTATGGAGAGTAATGGAAAAGTGGTATGGGTAGTTGGCTATGGAATTGATGAGAGGGTCAAAATTACGGAGCAAACCAAGCGGATCTTAAAGGTAGCATTCAGGCTTGCGTAACAGGTATTGATGATTTATTTTGAGGGGCCGGAATTATTTGAATCAGCCCAGATATTTGCGTTTTGCATCGATGCACTGAATGGGTTTTATTAAATTAAACGAAATGGAGGGAACCGTTCTTGAATCCTTTTTATAAGAATCTGGCGTTGTGGCTGGTAATTATGCTGTTGATGGTGATGCTCTACAATCTATTTAATCAGCAGCAGCTATCGGAAGCGAGCCTGAGCTATACTGAATTTTTAACCATGGTCGAGGGCGAACGGGTTGAAGAGGTGGTTATTCAAGGCCAAGAGATAACGATGACCGATTCCAATCGCAACCGATACAGGGTTTATGCGCCCCAGGATCTCGATATGATCAAAATTTTGAGAGAAAAAGGGGTGACCATAAAAGCCAAGCCACCGTCGGAATCGCCCTGGTACGTGTCTGTTCTTGTTTCCTGGTTTCCGATGATTGTGCTTATCGGCGTATGGATTTTTTTCATGCGTCAGATGCAGGCAGGTGGCGGAAAGGCTCTCTCCTTCGGGAAAAGTCGAGCGCGGCTGTTATCCGACCAGCAAGAAAAAGTGACCTTTGAAGATGTCGCCGGAATTGACGAGGCCAAGGATGAATTGGGGGAGATTGTCGAGTTTTTAAGAGACCCGAAAAAATTCACCCGCTTGGGGGGACGCATCCCCAAAGGAGTTTTGCTTGTGGGCGCACCGGGCACAGGAAAAACGCTTTTGGCAAGGGCTATCGCTGGTGAGGCCGGCGTTCCCTTCTTTAGCATCAGCGGTTCGGATTTTGTTGAAATGTTTGTGGGTGTCGGCGCTTCAAGGGTGCGGGATTTGTTTGTACAAGGTAAAAAAAATGCGCCCTGCATCATTTTCATTGACGAGATCGATGCGGTTGGTCGGCATCGTGGGGCAGGATTGGGTGGTGGACATGATGAGCGTGAACAGACACTCAATCAGCTTTTGGTGGAAATGGATGGTTTTGAATCCAACGAGGGCGTCATTCTGATTTCCGCCACGAACCGCCCGGATGTGCTCGATCCCGCACTATTACGTCCGGGTCGATTTGATCGGCAGATTGTAGTCCCCATGCCAGATATTCGAGGACGGATGAAGATTCTTGAAGTTCATATGAAAAAAAGTCCCATCGATAAAAAGGTCGATGTTAAGAATCTGGCAAAAGGAACCCCCGGATTTTCCGGCGCCGATTTGGAAAACCTGGTCAATGAAGCGGCCCTATTGGCGGCCAAAAGAAATAAGCAAAAAGTCGAAATGGTGGATTTTGAAGACGCCAAGGACAAGGTTTACATGGGTCTTGAAAGAAAATCCAAGGTCGTCCGGGAAGAGGATCGTAAAACCACCGCCTACCATGAAGGCGGGCATGCACTGGTGGCCCGTTTTCTACCGAATACCGAGACCATCAATAAAATCACGATCGTTCCCCGTGGTCGGGCGGCCGGGATCACTTGGTTTTTACCTGAAGAACGAGATTTTAAATACAAGGATCAATTAGAGAGCGAATTGGCCGTTGCCTTCGGTGGACGGGTGGCCGAAGAGCTTATCTTCAACAGGATTAGTACCGGAGCGGCTGCCGATATCAAACAGGCGACTGACTTGGCGCAGCGGATGATTCGAAATTGGGGTATGAGCGAAAAGTTGGGACCCCTATCATTCGACCAAGGTGACGAGCAGATTTTTTTAGGCCGTGAAATTGCGCAGCACCGTGATTATTCGGAGGATACCGCCCAAAAGATCGACACCGAGATATACCAACTAATCAACGGTGCTTATGAAAACGCCAAAAAAGTGATCAATGATAATTTGGATATACTTCATGCTCTGGCAGAGGAGCTTTTGGAAAAAGAGACGGTGTTGGGATCAGAGTTCGACGATATCATCAAAGGCTTGCGGCCTGGTATTGAGTTGTCCACCCCTGATGATGCGTATCTTGACATTGAAGATGATAGCGAATCGGAGCATGCGCAACCGGATTCGAATGCAGAAGATAAAACCGATGACACAGATGATTCACCTGAAGAGAATGCCGGTCAAGCAGAATCCTCAGGTAAGACTCCAGAAGATGACCCCAAACAAGTCTAGTATCTATCACCATTCTGGCATTATTAAAATTGGTTCGGTGCTAAATTGAGAAAGCAATTTTGCATTACGTGGGGTACGCATCAGCTAATATTCGGATCGCGGACGCTGATAATGGGTGTGCTTAACATCACACCCGACTCTTTCTCTGACGGTGGGCAGTTCTATCATACTGATTCGGCAGTGATTCATGCCCAAAAGCTCGTTTCCGAAGGTGCGGATATTATTGACATTGGAGGCGAGTCCACCCGGCCCTTTGCTGAGCCGGTTTCGGCTGATGAAGAGATTCATCGCGTGGTTCCGGTTATCAAACAATTGGTTGATCGTCTTGATGTCCCCATTTCAATCGATACCACAAAGGCGGCGGTTGCCGACCAAGCCATTAAAGCAGGGGCCAGTATCATTAATGATATCAGCGCGATGAGATTAGATCCCTTGATGTCGCAGGTAGCGGCTGACGCCCAAGTTCCCTTAATTCTGATGCATATGCAAGGTACTCCCCAAACCATGCAGCTCACGCCTGTTTATGACGATTTGATGGGAGAGATTATCGGATTTTTAAATGATGCCATCCAATCAGCCCAAAATGCCGGCGTCAGCCGCGACCGACTCATTATCGATCCGGGTATCGGGTTTGGAAAAACATTCACTCACAATCTTGCCTTGGTTAACCGACTCAGCGCTCTCAATGCATTGGATGCGCCATCTTAAATGGGGTAAATTTCATTTTTCTTCAATTTTCTTCTCATTTTTCACAGTACTACAGGTGTCATCCAACACACAAATCACAGCA
>JAAUYD010222777.1_pt1 | contig 13262 bp, 16 predicted proteins | sample 7278101 | NCBI WGS metagenome assembly JAAUYD01 (sample SAMN14350128, study PRJNA611818) | marine sediment metagenome | isolation source: surface marine sediment (0.6m) | place: French Polynesia: Moorea | collected 2018-08
ACGGCCAGGCGGTCGTGCAGTATGGAACCGGCTCCTTTATGCTGCGCGATCTGGGGGATCTGTGTGACAGGCCGGAGGTCGCGGATTTTGCGGCTCTCGGGCTTGCGATCATCTCGATGTCCACAAACTGTGAAATTCGCTTTGACGGCCCGGTCTCTCAGTCGATGGCGCGTCAGATCGACGAGCTTGCATATGCTTCGCGCATTCTGATGATGCCGCGGATCGCGCCGCTGCGGCTGGTCTTGCAGAATGTCGTTCACGATCCGCAACCGGTGGAGAGCAGCGCCAAAGTCATTTGCCTGAGTGGCGGGGTCGACTCGACCGCGGCTGCTATCCTGGCGTCACGCGATCTTGGCTTTACGCACGGTCTTCTGATTGCCGGCGCCGACTATCCCAGTGCAAGGGAGCCCGGCTACCGTCAATTGGCCGAGCGGGTGAGGGCAAGCGCCGACCCTCTGGGGTTGACGCTTGTCGAGGTCGAGACCGACATCCGTCACGGCCCGTTCCGCTGGGAGATGCTCCATGGCTTTTGCATGGCGATGTGCCAGCACTTTCTTGCCGGGCGTTTCGCGGGCGGTGGCATTGCGTCGGACAACACGGGCTTTCAGGATCTGGTCCGCCATCCATGGGGCAGCAGCGCGGCCCTGGTCACTGCCCTGGGCACCAGGCAGTTTCCGATCAGGGCGATTGGCGGAGGTCTGGACCGGGTCCAGAAGCTTCGACTGATTGCTGATACGGATGCGGAGTTGCTGAACAACATCTCGGTCTGTTGGAAGGACACGGCCATTGGCGGGAATTGCGGGGTTTGTGGAAAATGCGTGCGAACGCGCCTGAACTACATCTGCGCGGGGCTGGACGAGGCATCGGCCTTCCCCACGGAGGTGCCGGTCGCGGAGCTGTTCGCCCGCACCAAACTTCCCCGGAGGGAGACGGACATGCGTGGCTATTTCGTGCGAAACTCGGAGATATTGCGGCATCTGCCGGACGGACCGCTTCGCGAGATCGCTGCGGCGCATGATGCCGAGTTGCGGGCGCGACTGACGCCGATGGACTGACATCCACACTGCAAGGGGCGGCGGCCTCCGGCGAACATTGGGAGATGGGGCGCGATGCTCGACTTCATACTGTTTCAGGGACGGATCGGACGGCTGGCCTGGATCTTCTATGTTTTGCTGTCGTCCGGGCTGTTGGTGTTTGCGGCAACCAGATTGCCTTGGGTGGAGGGCAGGCTGCTTGCCACTGAAGAGGAGATCGTGGAGGCGCTCCTCTGGCCCTTTGTGATTGCGGTATGGCTTTTGATGTCGGCGACGATCAGGCGGCTTCGCGATGCGGGCAGCCCATTGCCTTTGGTGGAGTTTCTGATCGGCGTTCTCATTCCGTTTCTGGGGCCGCTGTGGTTGGTCTACCGACTGCTTCTGACGGGGTCTCGTGAGGCTCCGAAACTGGCAAGCCTGACCTCACCTGTCCAAGGTCCCGATGCGCCATGGTCGCGTGGCACCACACCGCGCCCGGCCTCGCAGAGGACTGCCCGGTCTGAGCGGCGCGCTGCCGAGGCTGCGCGTGAGGAGAAACCCGTTCAGCCGGGCCAGATCCAGTCGCCGCGCGCGAAGCGGCTGGCCGACCCTGAGACGCCGACGGTTGCAAGGCGTTCGCGCGGGCTCTTTGGCGGGGCGCGACGGATCGGGTTCTGACGCGGTCCGACGGAGCAAGCTGCGCGCAGCGTTCAACATATCGCTTTCCCAGCGATGGAGCCTGACATGCGCGCCCTGCCTGCCCTCATTTTCTTCTCTCTGCCATGCCCGCCTGGCCGGAAACCAATATTGTCGACATCGAGGTGACCGGAGACCAGCGGTGCATCACGTCAAATGTAACACCCGATCACGAGATCGGTGTCTTTGCGAACCCGGGCAATCCGCACAGCTTTCGCGCGCAACGCTTGTCTGTCTGCGTCGATGCGACGCCCGAGAAGGGGGCAATGCCGCGGCCTGCTGTGACCTCTGGCATCTCACTGACGGGGATCCTGTTTCGGCCCGGAACCGCGGATTGGTACGATCCGGACAGCCCGCGCGGGTTCTCAAGGGACAGTCAGTCGGGCTGGAACCTTGAGGGAATGGGTGCGGCTGAGATGCTTGGCCTGGATGAGAACCATGCCCATGTCGACCAGCGCGGGCTCTACCACTATCACGCCTTGCCTGCTGCGCTGAGCTCGACCAGCCCATCAACGCTGGTGGGGTACGCAGCAGACGGGTTCGAGATCCATTGGCTGCCTGAGCAGGCGACATCATCATGGCGTCTGAAACCGGGCATGCGTGCGACACCCCCTAATGGTTCCTACGATGGGACGTTCGTCGAGGATTGGCAGTTTGTCGCTGGGGCCGGTACGCTTGATCGCTGCAACGGTGCGATGCTGAACGGGCGCTATGTCTACTTTGCAACCACCAGTTATCCCTTCTTCCCCCGCTGTTTCTGGGGCACGGTCAGCAGCGATTTTCAGAGGCCTTGACAACGGACTGTGCCGGTGGCTCTAAGGCCGCCATGGCGCAGGTCTACACTCTCTTGGTCGAGGTCGGCCGCAAACAGGGCGACGGGTTGCCGGAGGGGTCGACCGGCGCCGCGATCCTTTGCTACGCGAGCGGCGTTGACGAAGCGGAGGCCGTGCGGGAGACGGTTGCTGTATTGAAAGTGGCCGAAATGGCGCCGCTGGATGTGACGGGGTACGGCACGGCAGATGAGCAGAAGGCACAGGGCATCGAGATCGGGGCCGAGGAAGAGGCGCTGATGCAACGCGCACTGGACGAGAATGCGGTGATCGTCGCTCAGGTGACGCCGTTTGACGACTGAGACCTAGGCCCGCGCGTCAAACTCCGCTTGCGCATCACGGATCGGTTTTTCGTTCTCCACCGCCCAATTGGCCAGGTCAGTGATCACGGCCAGCAAGGAAAGCCCGAGCGGGGTTAGGCTGTATTCGACGGATGGCGGCCGTGTGTCGAAGACCTTCCGGTGGACAAGGCCGTCTCGCTGAAGTCCGCGCAGCGTCACTGTCAGCATCCGTTGAGATATCCCCTCGACAGCCCGGAGGAGGGCGCGAAACCGCTCCGGCCCCCGACCAAGGCGGAGGACGATCAGAACGCTCCACTTGTCGCCGACACGGTCAAGGACATCGCGGACCGGGCATCGGCCCCGATAGTCGTTGGCGATCCAGCGATCCGTGTCCGCGGGCAGGTTGACGGTTCCCTCCATGTGTCCACTGGCGGCGGAAGTGCCTTCTTTTTGTGACATGCTTCCTCTTCTACATCTGGTTCCTGATTGGAACCATATGAAAGGAAACCGGTCCCATGAGCAAGACTGTCACTATTTTCGGCGCTACCGGTGCCCAGGGTATCCCTGTCGTCGAAGAGGCGTTGGCGCGAGGGCTGCGCGTCCGCGCCGCTGCCCGTGATCAGGCACGACTTGCCGAACAGCACCCGGCTGCCGAGGCGGTCGTTGCGGATCTCGATGATCCCTCCGCTGTCACTGACGCGCTGATCGGCGCCGACGCGGCCTTTGCCCATCTGCCGCTGCCCGCTGCTCCCGATGCCCCGCAACGCCAGCTTGGTCATCTGCTGGCTGCCGCCCGCGCGGTTGGTCTGCCCCTGCTGGTGTTCTCGACATCCGGCCCAACAGGCGAACGCTTTGGGCGATCGATCATCGCTGACGGGAACGCAGCGGCGGAGCGTGCTGTTCTGGACAGCGGTGTTCCGGCCATCGTTCTGAAACCCACACTCTATATCGAGAACCTGCTTCCGACGCTTTTTGCGCCGCGCCTCAGGACAGAAGGGGTCCTGGACTATCCGCCCCTACCGCCGGAGCGGCGGATATCCTGGACCTCGCATCGCGATCAGGCGCTTGTCGCCGCTGCTGCGTTGGAGCGGCCGGATCTGGCCGGACAGAGTTTTGACATCGCCTCCCACGGCGCGGTCAGCGGCGAAGACCTGGCCGATGACCTTACCCGTTGGCTTGGCCATTCTGTGCGCTTTGATCCCGCCCGGCCCGAGGAGTTCGGCGCGCGCATCGCAGAGGCGTCGTCCAATCCTGGAATGGGGCACGTGCTGACAGATCTCTACACGGGTCTCGGCATGGCCGATCCTGCCGGACTGCGGGTCGATATCGAGCGCCTGGAGGAGGTTTTCGGGCTCAGTCTCTCAACGGTCGGCGCTCGGATCTCGGCCTGGTCTGCCTCTGGCCAGGCACACTAACGGCCTTCTCGCTTCTTTGTGATTGGGGCGGAGGCCGTCGCTGTTCTAGGTGTGTCGCAAACAACTTGAGAATGAGACATGCTCGAACTGCTGTTTGCCTATGGTGCCGGTCTTCTGACCCTGATCAATCCTTGTGTTTTGCCGGTTCTGCCGATTGTCCTCGGCTCGGCCCTACAGGCGGACCGGCGGGGACCGCTGGCGCTGGCCGCGGGAATGAGTGTCAGCTTCATCACCTTCGGAATGGTTGTGGCGAGCATCGGTCCTGCCATCGGTCTGGATCAGCGGATGCTGGCGGCGATCGGTGCGAGCCTGATGATCGGATTTGGTCTGATCCTGGTTATTCCCGCCTTTGCCAGCCGGTTCGAGTTGGCCACGGCCGGCGTTGCGGCGCGCGCCGATGGCGGGATGAACGGCCTTGACCTGACCGGGCTGCGCGGTCAGTTTCTGGGCGGAATGCTGCTGGGGGCCGTCTGGTCTCCGTGCATCGGCCCGACCCTTGGCGGGGCGATTTCCATGGCCAGTCAAGGTGAAAACCTGTTCCGCGCCGGTCTGATCATGACGGCCTTTGCCGCCGGTGTCTCAACCCTGATCCTGGCGATCGGTTTTGGCACGGCGGGCGCGATCCGTGGCCGAGCGAATGCGCTTCGCGGGATCGCCGAACGCTCCAAACCCATACTGGGCGTCCTCTTCATCGCGGTCGGTGTGATGATCCTTGCGGGCGTCCATCACATCATCGAAGCCTGGGCCGTCCAGAACCTGCCCTACTGGTTTCAAGATCTTTCCGTAGCCCTCTGACAAAAGGCAAACCACATGAAACGTCGTGATTTTCTTTTGACCGCTGCCGCGCTGACGGCCTCTGCCGGAATGGCCCGTGCAGGGTCCGGTATGGTCGACTACTCTCCCGGTCTGATCCAGCAGGCGCTGGCTGATGGCAAGACGGTCTTTGTCGACTTTGCCGCTGACTGGTGCTCGACCTGCGCGCGACAGGAGCGGATCATCCAGGATCTGCGGGCGGCCAACCCGGCTTATGACCAAGCGATGATTTTTGTCCGCGTGGACTGGGACGATTATGGCCGGCATGAGGTCTCGACTTCGCGCAACATCCCGCGCCGCTCGACCCTCTTGCTTCTGAAGGGCGAGGAAGAGCTGGGCCGTCTGGTGGCCGAGACCCGTGTAGGTCGGATCCAGGCGCTGCTGGATCAGGGCGTCGCTGCCTCCGCCTGACCGACGGAACGGGCGGGCGGTTGCGTTCAATCTTGAGAGACAAGGAGGACGCCTCATGCTCGCCCGACGTTTTCGCCTGCGCGCCGCCTTCGCCCGCTGTCTGGTGGGCGAAGGTCCACCGCCGCGCTTCGCACCCTTTGCCATCCTTCGTGCGCTGATCGTCTGACCCTTGACCGCCCCCGGCCCGCAGGGAACACTGCGCGCGCAATAGGATCGGGGGAGCCAATGAGCACCGCACTTCTCGTTATTGACGTACAAAACGACTTTTGCCCGGGCGGCGCGCTGGCGGTTGCTGATGGCGATGCGGTCGTGCCCGTGATCAACGCCATGATGGGCGAATTCGAGACTGTGCTCTACACGCAGGACTGGCACCCGGCGGATCACAGCTCCTTTGCCGTCAATCACGACGGGGCGGAGCCGTTCTCGGTGACTGAGATGCCCTATGGCCCACAGGTCCTGTGGCCCAGCCATTGTGTGCAAGGCAGCGAGGGCGCCGCGTTCCACAAGGATCTGAATGTCAGCGGCGATCTGATCATCCGTAAAGGCTTCCGACGGGAGATCGACAGCTATTCCGCCTTTTTCGAGAACGACCACACGACGCCCACGGGCCTTGCCGGTTATCTGCGGGACCGGGGCATCACCGGGGTCACGATGGCCGGGTTGGCGCTGGATTTCTGTGTGGCGTATTCGGCGGTCGATGCAGCCAAAGAGGGATTTCGCGTGACAGTGATGCGTGAGGGGTGTCGCGCCATTGATCTGGACGGATCGCTGACAAAGGCTCTGGACGACATGGCGGCGGCTGGTGTCACACTCCTCTGATCCGACGCCGACAGGGCCGGCCACGCCGTTTCTGATCTCTTCCGATGTCGGCAAGGCTGTGCAGTTCTACACAACCAAGCTCGGCTTTACCCTGCAGTACAGCACGCCTGAGCGGGAACCATTCTTTGCCATTGTCGCGCGGGGACCGGCGCAGATCATGCTGAAGACTGTCGGAGACGTGCCTCCCCTGCCCAATCCGCAGCGGCATCCCTGGGCGCGGTGGGATGCCTTTCTATTTGTCGCCGATCCGAAGGCACTGGCGGGCGAGTTTATCGCCGCCGGGACGATCCTGCGCAGCCCATTTGGCGAGACGGAAGACGGGCTTCTCGGTTTCGAGGTTGCAGATGCCGATGGCTACGTGCTCTTCTTCGGGCGCCCGCTGAGTGCGACGGAGGAGCCAGCCAGATGATCGATCTTGCCAAACGGGTGCATGATCACACGTGGAAAATCGACCCGATTGTCCGCTCGCTCCTCGACACCGATTTCTATAAGCTGCTGATGGCGCAGACCGTCGAGAAACGGCACCGCGACGTGATGGTGACGTTTTCGCTGATCAACCGCTCAAAGCACGTCCCGTTGGCTGATCTCGTCGATGAGGGGGAGCTGCGCGAGCAGCTTGACCACATCCGCACGCTACGTTTGTCGCGCGGAGAAATCACCTGGCTGCGGGGCAACACATTCTACGGCATTCAGCGGATGTTCACGCCGGCTTTCATCGACTGGTTCGAGAGCTTTCAGATGCCGCCCTATCATCTGGAACGGGTCGGCGATCAGTATGAGCTGACCTTCGAGGGGCCGTGGCCCGACGTGATGATGTGGGAGGTGCCTGCGCTGGCCGTGCTGATGGAGCTCCGCTCGCGCGCTGTACTCAAGCACTTTGGCAAGCTCGATCTGCAGATCCTGTATGCGCGCGCCATGACCCGGGTCTGGGAGAAGATCGAGGCCCTGAAAGCGCTGCCCGATCTCAGGATTGCCGACTTCGGTACACGGCGGCGGCACAGTTTCCTGTGGCAGGACTGGTGCAATGCCGCGATGATCGAGGGGCTTGGGGAGAAGTTTCTCGGGACCTCGAATTGCCTGATCGCGCAGCGACGCGAGGTTGAGGCCATCGGTACAAACGCGCACGAGTTGCCGATGGTCTATGCCGCCCTGACCGACGGCGATGAGGCCTTGGCCGCCAGCCCCTATCAGGTGCTGGCCGATTGGCATCAGGACTACGACGGCAATCTCAGGGTGATGCTGCCCGACACGTTCGGCACGAAGACCTTCCTCGAACGCGCGCCCGATTGGCTGAGAAGCTGGACGGGGGTCCGCATCGATTCCGGTGATCCGGCCGAGGGGGCCAACATCGCCATCGACTGGTGGACATCCAAGGGCGAGGATCCGCGCGAGAAGCTTGTGATCTTCTCTGACGGGCTGGATGTCGAGAAGATTGCGGAGCTTTATCACCAGTTCCACGGCCGCGTAAAACTGGGCTTCGGTTGGGGCACGCTCCTGACCAACGATTTCCGCGGGCTGACCGACGATGACGGCCTTGCACCCTTCAGTCTGGTCTGCAAAGCGATCCGGGCGGATGGGCGGTCGACCGTCAAGCTGTCTGACAACGTGGCAAAGGCGATGGGGCCGGAGGCCGAGATCGCGCGCTACAAGCGTGTCTTCCATCTGGAGCACCAGACGGAAGATGTGCCGATTGTCTAGCTGTGGACAGGTCGGATCCGATCGCCGAAATTCTGCAGCGGATTAAAAAGTATCCGGATGCAGAGGTCACCCAACAGCCCGGATGCGTGACCGTGCACCGAAAGGATCACACGGGCTTCGACGTGACACTTCACGATGAAGGTGACGGCTTCACGGTCTACTATGACGGATGGCACGAGCACTTTGATGACGCTGAGGAGGCGCTCAATTGCTTTGCCTTCGGCCTTTCGGACCAATGCCGTCTGCGCGTCTCGCAGCGGATGGGATACGCGCACAAGTGGACGGTGCAATATGTCGAGGACGGCGTTTGGGTCGATGACAGCACGACAGGCATGCTCCTGTTTCCGTTTTGGGCAAGGCCGGTCGTCGTCTTTCGGCAAAATACGCTGCTTAAGGGGAACCCGTGATGCGTCCAAGCGCAGGGGCCACGACGCGATCCATCTGAGCCTTGATACGATCCGTCACCTGGAGGTGCGCCCTGACATCGGAACGGGCAGTCTCTGGTACGGCCAAGGTGCAGCGTCATTGTTTGCAATAGCTTGCCTCTCTTCCTCCGCCCGAACTCACACCAAGTCCCGCAGTGAAATGACGCGCCGACAAGCAGGGCCAAAATGGTCTTGCCGCGATAGCGGCTCAATTTAGGAGTGGCCTTGCCGCTTGCCAGCGGCGTCGCGCTCGCCTACGAAACCTCCATGCAGGCCATATTTCTCGATCTCGACGGTACGCTCATCGATCCGATGGAGGGCATTACCGGCTCCATTCAACATGCTCTTCGTGAAATCGGCGCTGAAGTTCCGCCGGCCGAAGAACTGACCTGGTGCATCGGCCCGCCGCTCCGCCAGTCCTTCGACGTCCTTCTTGGCCCGGGTGCCGATTTGGAAGAGGCTCTGGGTCTGTACCGGGAGAATTTCGGTGAGACCGGGATGTACGAGGCGTATGTCTATGACGGTGTGGGCGAGATGTTGATGGAGATGCGCGAGTCGGGTGCCGGCCTCTGGATTGCCACATCAAAGCTGCAGACCTTCGCTCAGACGATCACCGACCATTTCGGCATCTCGGCCTATGTCGATGGTCTGTTCGGGTCGGAGCTTGACGGCACGCGGGCCGACAAGACTGATCTGCTGGCTCATGCCCTGGCTGAGACTGGGGTTGACCCCGCACGCTCGATCATGATCGGCGACCGTCGCTTTGATATTGATGGGGCCCGCAACAACGATATCCCTTCGATCGGTGCCCTTTGGGGCTACGGCGAAGACGGAGAACTACACCGGGCCGAGGCCGATGCGCTGGCCGGCCATCCAGAGGAGGTTCTGGAGCTTGCCCTCGATCTGATGGGACTTGAGACATGACCGACCCCGCCGAACTGACTGCCGAACTGGTGCGGTGCCCGTCCGTCACTCCGGCTGAGGGTGGCGCCATCGAACTTCTGGACAGGGTGCTGTCCGAAGCCGGGTTCGAGACGACACGTGTCGACCGGGGCGGCATTGCAAATCTGTTTGCGATCTGGGGGCAGGGTCGGAACGGGCCGATCTTTGGCTTTAATGGCCACACCGATGTCGTGCCCGTTGGCGATGCGGAGGACTGGACCGACCCGCCATTCTCCGCCACGGTCCGAGACGGTCGTATGTATGGGCGCGGGACGACAGATATGAAGTCCGGTGTTGCGGCCTTTACCGCGGCCGCCATGGATTTCGTCGCCGAGACACCGCCGGACGGCGCGGTGGTTCTGGCCATCACCGGCGACGAGGAGGGGGACGCGCATGACGGCACCCGTGCGTTGCTCGATTGGATGGCCGAGACGGGACGCCATATGGATGTCTGCATCGTTGGCGAGCCGACCTCCCCGAGCGTGATGGGTGAGATGATCAAGATCGGGCGGCGCGGCTCACTCTCTTGCCGCGTGGCCGCGACTGGGGTGCAGGGGCATTCGGCCTATCCGCACCGCGCCAAGAACCCGCTGACCGGTCTGGTGCAGTTTCTGGCCCGGATCGACAGCCACCAACTGGATGACGGGACCGCGCATTTCGACCCTTCGACCATAGCGTTGACCACGATTGACACCGGCAATCCGGCCGGCAATGTGATCCCGGCCGCGGCGCGGGCCAACATCAATATCCGCTTCAATGATGCCCATAGTGGCGCCAGCCTGTCGGACTGGCTGCGTGCCGAGGCGAAGGATGTTGCCAAGGCGACCGGCATTGCGCTGGACCTGGATATCCACATCAGCGGTGAAAGCTTTCTGACGCCGCCGGGCGATTTCTCGGATCTCGTTGCCGGTGCCGTCGAGGCAGAGACCGGGCGCAAGCCGGTGCTTTCGACCTCGGGCGGGACTTCGGATGCGCGCTTCATCAAGGATCATTGCCCTGTTGTTGAATGCGGGCTGGTCGGCCAGTCGATGCATGCCGTTGACGAGAATGTCGAGATCGCCCAGATCCACCAGCTGAAAGCGATCTACAAGCGGATCCTGACTGATTACTTCTCCTGACCGTGCCCTCTAAGCCTCAGGGCAAAGGAGATCCTGCGCTGTGCCCCTGTCCTGGCTGGCCGCACGCAAGGCCGCTGCCGCGGGTGCAGCGGCAATCACGGCCGGGGTTTGGGTCCGAATGCGGCGCATGGCCTCTTCCGCGATATCGGCATCAAGACCGTCGAGGAGCACCGGCATCCGCTCGGTCAGAAGCGCGTCGATCTCGGCATCGCTCAGTTCCAGGATCGGCCACTTGCCGGTTTCAGCCCGCTCCATATTGGCCAGATCCATATGCTCCCAAAGCAATGGGAAAGGGGCCGTCAGGGCGACTTGTGCGATCATTTGCTCCCGCTCTTCTTCGGGGGTGGTTGGGATGGTCGAGAACGAGGCATTCCGCTGGAGCGTCATCTTCCCGACCGCGCCGAGCGCCAGGAGGGAGCGCTCCATAGGCAGAGCCGGATCAGCCCTCAAGCGGGCATGGTGACCCCGCAACACGCACGCGCCGATCTCAGTCATCGGCCGCTCAAGGAAGGTGATGATGCCAAGCGCCTGATCGAGCTCCGCCTCCGAGAAGGCAAGGTAGCGCCGCGCGTCGCTGCCTTCCCCTGCGGCAAAAGCCGTCTTCTCCAGCGAGAGGACAATTCCGGCCTTGGCAGCGAGCGTTTCGGCCTGCAGGATCGCGGCGTTCTCTTCCACATCAAAAACGGCATTGGTCAGTTTGGGCCCGAGAATCTTCAGCGTTCCGCGTTCAAGACTGTAGGCGCCCTCCAGCATGGTGGCCCTGTGGGTGGTGTTGGGGCAGAAGATCGGGTCGGGGCAAGGCCCTGTACGGATGGCCGAGCTGGAAACCGTGGCAAATCCCTCCTCCGCGATCCCATCCCGGAACTTTACCATTGGAAAGAAGCCGATGGTGAGGCCCGACTTGCTGGCCTCTGTCAGATCGTCGGCCACCCAGATTGTGTCGTTTGCCTCCAAAAGGGATTTCTCGGACTGTTCGGCCACGGCCATTTGCGCACTTACACCCACGCAAAGGGCAATAAATAGGCGTTTCATTGCAGCCTCCGACTCAATGTGGCCCATTCCCTACCAGACCGTTCGCATTTGCCGAAGCGTCTCTTATATCTTGGCGCGAACCCGCCGATTGTCTGGAGCATACCTCATGGAAACCCTTGCCGCCGATCTGACAACAATGGTCCGCACGCCTCTGCACGAGGACCACGTTGCGCGGATGCATGAAATTGGCACGGTCGTCGACTACCCCGCAGGAAGCTGGCTGGCGAAGCTTGGGGACACCAATGACAGGTTCTTCTATCTGGTCGAGGGCGAACTGGAAGCGGTCGATCCCGTCACGGGTGGTCGTTATGGAAATGCGAGCCTTGGGCCAACCCAGTATTTCGGCGAGATCTCCTTTCTGACCGGCGGCAACATGATGATGGGTGCGCGCGCGGTGCAGGACAGCAAGGTTCTCTGTATCCCGCGCGCGGCGATGCTGGATCTTATGAGCCAGATCCCCGAGATGAGCGATATCATCGTCACCGTCTTTTCGGCCCGCCGCCGGCGGCTGCTGGAATCGAACGAGGCAGCACTTACTCTTATCGGTGCCGAGGAAAGCCGGGAGCTGCGCCAGATTGCAGCCTTTGCCGGGCGAAACAAGATCCCGGTCCGGTCCTTGCCACTGGCCAGCCACGAGGCGGAGGAGGAGGCCAAGGTCTGTCATATCTCCTCCCGCGCCCCGGCCGTTATTTTCGGCAAGGACAGGCCAATCGAGGATCCGACCCCGGCCAAGATCGCGCGCCTTCTGGGGCTGGATATGGCCGTTGGGGCGGATGAGGTGGTCGATGTCCTGATCGTCGGCGGGGGACCAGCGGGAATTGCAGCTGCCGTCTATGCCGGTGCCGAAGGCATGAGCGCTTTGGTCATTGAGGATCTGACCATCGGCGGCCAGGCAGGAACGTCGAGCCGTATCGAGAACTATATGGGCTTTCCGACCGGCATCTCGGGTGCGGATCTCTGCTGGCGAGGCGAGGTTCAGGCCATGAAATTCGGCACCCGTTTCGCTGTGCCGCGTCGCGCAACCCGGCTGCAGCGGCTGGAGGACGGGACATTCTGCACGACGCTGGATGATGGCACGGAAGTGTGTGCGCGGACAGTGGTTGTGGCCACAGGTGTGCAGTATCGGCGGATGCCTATTGACCGGCTGGAAGAGTTCGAAGGCGCCGGGATCTACTATGCCGCGACGGACGTGGAGGCACGCTATTGCCGTGATGCCGAGATCGTCGTGATCGGCGGTGGCAATTCAGCCGGACAAGCTGCGATGTTTCTTTCGCGTGCAGCCAAGCACGTGCACCTCTTGGTCCGTGGCCCGTCACTTGCCGCGTCGATGTCGGATTACCTCAGCGCGCGCCTCGAAGCCGACCCGGCGATCACCATCCATTATCAGACCGAGATGAAAGCGTTGCACGGGACAGACAGGCTGAGCGGCATCACCGTGCTGGACAAGGCGACCGGTGAGGAGCGCTTGATGGACGCCGCGGCGGTTTTCGTGATGGTCGGCGCCGCGCCCAACACGGCCTGGCTGTCGGATCTGGTTGAACTGGACGACAAAGGCTTCGTGAAGACCGGCAGCGATGTCGGCGCGAAATGGTCCTATGCGACCTCCTGCCCGGGCATCTTCGCAGTGGGCGATGTGCGCGCGAGCTCGGTCAAACGTGTGGCCAGTGCTGTCGGCGAGGGTTCGGTGGTGATCTCGAAGGCCTGGGCGTTTCTGAATGACACGGCCACGGGCTAGGCAAAGGAAAAGGGCGGCAGTCGCCTGCCGCCCT
>JAAUYD010066092.1_pt1 | contig 13260 bp, 12 predicted proteins | sample 7278101 | NCBI WGS metagenome assembly JAAUYD01 (sample SAMN14350128, study PRJNA611818) | marine sediment metagenome | isolation source: surface marine sediment (0.6m) | place: French Polynesia: Moorea | collected 2018-08
ACGGCAACTGCACTGGCATTGTCGTCCGCCCCAACGGTACCGGAAACCGAATCGTAATGGGCACCAACCAAGTATCTATAGGTGGGTTGGTTGCCAGATGAAATTTCGGCAACCACATTGGCGACTTTGAAATCGGCGTAATCGTAGGATTCTGTGTGCACCGCAATGCCGATATCTTCATAAAAGGATTGGATGTACCTGGCAGTCTTTTCAAGGTTTTCAGGAAACCGCACGCTGCGCTCTCCAATGGTCTGGGTCAACGCTTTAAGGTGTGCCTCCAAACGTTGAGTCGTCTCCTGGATGTCGATCATAAAACTTCTCCCAACCTCGCGCCCGTCGGCTGCGTGCAGATTATATCGGGGAAATAAGAAGATAAGAGCAGTATATACAATGACAATATACTTCATTCCTGATATTCCGACCGAATTAAACATCTAAATCGGATGGATCCTCAGTCCGGTATATATAGATGGGATCGTTATGCAAAGAACCATCGGGGCGCAGCACCCTCACAGGTTGAAATCCAGGCAGGGCAAAATTGCACGAAACAATTACAGTGCCGGGTTGGAGCTCTGTTTTCAATTTAGTTGATAATTTTCGCATCACATCAGGATACAGATAGCAAAAGACAACGTCGGCATTGCCGAGGTTTTGCGACCAGAAGTTTTTACTCCGGATCTCAAGGTTTTTTTGACCAAAACTGAGAATTTTTGCTTTGAAGTATGCTAGAAAATTAATTTCAAACCCAATGGCCCTCACATCATAGCGTTTCGAAGCCCAACGCAGGACCCGTCCGTCACCGCAGCCCAAATCTACCAGTATTTGCCCTTTTTTCATCGGTACTGCTTCTATAAATGCGGCAATCCTGGTCTTTGTCGTGCTGACAAATAGGGCGCCCTGGGTGGCCGGCAGGGCCAAAGCGGTACACAGAATATAGGTCATTTTCAGACCAAACAGCGTACCAGCCAATATAAGAAATATCCAAATCCAAAGATTCATTTTACTAGGAAACCCATCGGAAAAGTTGAACCAGCATGAAATAGACCAAGGGAATGAATATGGCGGGTAGCAGATTGGCCACCTTTATTTTAGCTATGTCGAGCATATTAAAGCCCATGGCCACGATAAGCAGGCCCCCGACAGCGGACATCTGGGTGATAACAGAATCAGTTAGGAACAGCTTTAAGAAAGATGCACCCAGTGTGATGAATCCCTGGTAAAAAAAAACCGAAGCAGCGGAAAAGAGGACCCCGATGCCGAGTGATGCGGCAAAAATGATCGATCCTAATCCATCCAACACCGACTTAGCGAAGAGGGTATCGTGGTTGCCGGTCAGACCGCTTTCCAATGAGCCTACGATGGCCATGGATCCAACACAGTAAAGCAATGTGGTGGTAACAAAACCCTTTGATATGCTCCCCCCGGACCTTGAGAACCTCTCCTCCAGCAATTTACCCAAACCGTTGATCCGATCCTCAATCCTGATAAGCTCCCCGATAACGCCGCCAAAGGCCAGGCTACAGATGGGGATAACAAAATTATCCTCCTTCCAAGCCATTTTGAGGCCGATCAGCATAACCGCAAAGGCCACGCCATGGATTAGCGTATCCGATGTTTTCGTGGGGATAAATCGGCTGAATGCAAGGCCGATGAGACTCCCTATAACAATAGCGAATGTATTGACAAAGGTTCCCAGCATAAGTAGTACCGCAGTATTCGATTGGAATGCATGTAAAAAGTACATGAAACAGGGGTGCCCGTCTGAGATTTCCCCTTTTACAACCAAGGCTCTTGAAATATCGGAATCATGGAATTTTAACCATAGTCCCTTGCAAAGTAAAGTTGAAATACCAAAATGCTATGCTTTGGGCCATAATTGGGGAAATTATGCGGTGTTGATTTAGGAAATTATTCTGGTACTATACGGTGTGTAGTCGTATCAAAACGATATAAAAACAGTTATCAAACCAGATCAGCCGACCCGTCCTGCCGTCTTATCCCGTCATAGCTCGACCTGTCGGATCGCAGCTGAATGCGAAGCCGAAAGAGCAAAGTTGAAAGCTTTAGCGAAGCGGGAAACCACCGGTTATAGGGTAGGACTAATCTGGTTTAGCAAATAATACAATGATAACCCCTAGGTTTTGCAATGGGAGATTCAAAATGAAACGAAAACTTAAGATTGGGTTCGTATTTATGTCTTGTATACTCTTTCTGAGTCCTCTTATTCAACCAGCACTTGCCGGAGAGGCCAAAACAAATATGAATCTTGATGCAAAAGTAAAGCAATTTCTCGAAAGCCATCGCGGCCAATGGGTTGACTGGAATGTTCCCGAGGTTGATGGCAAGGTCTTATATGATCTGATCATCAAAAACAATTTCAAAAAAGCAGTAGATATCGGCACTTCAACGGGCCACTCGGCGATCTGGATGGCATGGGCCCTGAGCAAAACCGGTGGGAAACTTATAACGATCGAAATACATGAAGGGCGCCATAAAAAGGCCCTGGCGAATTTTAAAGCAGCCGGACTCTCTGGTTATATCGACGCAAGGCTTGCTGATGCCCACCAACTTGTAGAAGCGCTCGAAGGTCCCTTTGATTTTGTTTTCACGGATGCAGATAAAGAGTGGTACAAAAATTATTTCATTGCCCTAGCACCTAAGCTTGAAGTCGGCGGCTGTTTCACCGCACATAATGTCTTGAGAAGTCAATGGCAAGGAATTGGAGAATTTCTCGAATATGTCCAGAAACTGCCCAACTTCGAGACCACCATCGATCGAGCCAGCCAAGCCGGAATATCAATCAGCTACAAGAAAGCTGATTAACTGCCGCTCATATAGCTGTTATTTTTGTTCGGAGTGCATGAACAGGACTTAGAAGAAAGGTATACCCAAATGACCGTATGTTTAGAAAATGATGTCTTAGAGGAGTTGCTGACATTATTAAAACTCGAAAAGATTGAGGAGAACATCTTTCGCGGTCAGAGCCAGGACCTTGGATTTGGGAGCGTATTTGCTGGGCAGGTGCTTGGACAGGCACTTCCGGCCGAAATCAACCCGGGTCTTCCGAACGCAGGGCCCATAGTCTGCATGCCTATTTTCTCAGACCTGGCAACGCTTCTAAACTGATTTTATACGATGTCGACTGTATCCGGGTCGGTAAAAGCTTTACCACACGTCGGGTCGTCGCAATACAGAATGGTCGGCCCATGTTCAACATCATGGCTTGAAAAGTAGATATCTGAAGGATAAGGCAGATGGATATCAAAATTTTCATTATATTCAGCTCACCGGCGGGATCCACCCGCAAAGTGGCCTTGTTCATCAAAGAAGAATTTCGACGGTACAACACCGAAGTGCAATGGTTGGATATTGCCCAGGACAATGAGGCACTGGATTTTTTTAAATCCTTAAAGGCTGCCGGCCGGCAAGCCTGTCTCTTTGTAGGTTCACCAGTATATCGGGATGTGGCTGTTCCCCCGATCAAAGACGCAATTGGAAAATTGCCCCAAATGGACAAGGCCTTTGCCGTCCCGTTTGTCACATGGGGACAGGCTTGCAGTGGTGTGGCGCTCTGGCAGATGGCAAAGGCTTTACGGAACAAGGGATTTAAAATCGCCGGGGCCGCCAAGGTCCTGGCGGTTCATTCCTTGATGTGGCAAACCGAAAAGCCGGCGGGCGAAGGACATCCTGACCAAAATGACCTCGATGCAGTCAAAAAGCTGGTGGGGACTCTAAGCCGTCGTTTTGAATCCAAGAATATTCCGGTTCTATCCCTTGACACACTGGACTACCAGGACCGGGTCCGGGCTGACCAGATGAAGAATAAGATTGATACGCCATGGATGATTGTGCCAAAGGAGGTGGATTCAGATTCCTGCACTCAATGTGGCATTTGCCGGGATGAATGTCCTGTCGAAGCCATCGTCCTCAATCCTTGGCCACGATTTAATGAGAATTGTTTTGACTGTTTTAATTGTGTTCGCCTTTGCCCGGAGGATGCCGTAAAATCCGCCCTCAGCATGAGTGAGATAGAGGCGCATATTCGGACTCGGGTCAGAACCATTGCAGAGCAGCCGCATACCCAAATTTTCTTGTAACTAAAGCATTATTTGGCATTTTCAGACATAGCTGCGCATTTAGAAACCAAAAAATCATATTCAAGGAAGTAAAAGAATTTGAAAAGCAAACCGTGGATAGACCTTCCCATCGCACCAATCCTCGATAAATTGCAAAAAACACTTGCCGCCAAAACCCGTGTGGTGCTCCAGGCGCCGCCCGGGGCCGGTAAAACAACCGGCATCCCCCTTTTCCTGCAAGAGGCAGCATGGCTCAATGGCCTGAAAATCGTTATATTGGCACCGCGCCGCCTGGCAGCACGGGCAGCGGCCATGCGCATGTCCGATCTGCTGGGGGAAAAGGTTGGCCAAACGGTAGGCTATCGGGTTCGAATGGACAGCAGGGTCAGTCCGACGACACGCATCGAGGTGGTTACCGAAGGTGTGCTGACCCGAATGCTGCAAAATGATCCATCCCTGGAAGGCGTCGGGCTCGTGATCTTCGACGAGTTCCACGAACGCAGTCTGGATGCCGACTTGTGTTTGGCCCTGTGCTTGGATATCCAGGGAGTGTTGAATATGGATCTGCGGTTGCTGATCATGTCCGCCACCATGGACACGGAACCTATAGCCGCCCTGTTGGACAATGCACCGGTGCTCAATAGCGCTGGGCGTGAGTTTCCGGTTGAAACCCGTTATGTTGGCCGTCACACGCCCGTGGAATCCATTGAGGCCCTGTGTGAAGCTGTGCTTGCGGCTACGCGCGATGAGGAAGGCAGCATCCTGGTTTTTTTACCTGGCGCATCCGAAATTCACCAGGCAGCAAAGCGGTTGGAGAAATCCAGACTGGGTCCGCAATGGATCATCGCCCCCCTTTTCGGCAATCTGGCGCACAACGCCCAGAACCAGGCGATTGCTCCGCCGCCCGCCGGACAGCGCAAGATTGTATTGTCCACCTCCATTGCCGAAACCAGTCTGACCATTGAAAGCATCCGGGTCGTGGTGGACAGTGGTTTGCAGCGCAGGCCGCGGTTTGAACAGCGCAGCGGCATGACCCGGTTGGTTACGGTTCCGGTATCCCAGGCAGCGGCCGATCAGCGGCGTGGCCGTGCCGGAAGAATGGGACCGGGAGTCTGTCTGCGCCTTTGGTCCCGGGAAATGCACCCCACTTTAGTCCCGGCCCATCGACCTGAAATTCTGGAAGCCGACCTGACAGGGTTGGTTCTCGAGCTGGCTTTCTGGGGCGTAGACGATCCCGCCAGATTGAAATGGCTCGATCCGCCGCCCCGAGATACCATTGACAGCGCCCACAGCCTTCTCAAGTCCCTCGGCGCCCTGGACACTGATTCCGGAATTACCGAGCACGGTCGGCAAATGGCTGCCATGCCGATGCATCCTCGATTGGCCCATATGCTGGTTGCCGCGCACCGTCTCGGTCATGGCAGGACAGCATGCGATTTGGCAGCCCTGCTCGGTGAGCGCGATGTGGTTCGTTTTTACCCCGGCCGACAGGATGCCGATATTCGCACCCGGCTGGACTTGGTTCAAGCCTCACGGAACAACCGGTCTCTGTCGATTCAGGACGCAGACGTTGACCATACCGCATTGCGCCGGGTTGTCCGCACCGCGGATCAACTTCGTCACCGAATAGGCTGTAAATCCCGTGATGATAGCAGTGTTTCTATCGGACGGCTCTTGGCCTGGGCGTATCCGGATCGGATCGCCCGGCGTCGCCCGGGCAAACGGGGAAAATTTCTACTAGCCAATGGACGCGGTGCCTATTTGGATCCCACCGAGCCGCTGGCAGCCGAGGATTTCATCGTAGCTGCCGAACTCGATGGGAAACGTCGTGAAGCGAGAATTTTCAAAGCCGCGGCCTACAGCATGGATATTCTAACCGAGCAGTTCGCCGACCAACTCCGGTGGAAAGATGCGGTGGATTGGGATTCAGACCGCTTGGCTGTTACGGCACACCGTGAGCAATTGCTGGGTGCTCTGACTTTGCGCAGCGAACGAATTGCCGCCCCCGAATCTCAGCTGGTCCTGCAGGCGCTGCTCAAAGGAATCCGCAAGCAAGGGCTTGGCTGCCTGCCGTGGACCAAACATTTGAGGCGTTGGCAGGAACGTATTTGCTTTTTACGGCGGGTCGCCCAAGATAAACAGCGATGGCCTGATGTCACCAATGAAGGTTTGGAATCGCAGCTGATGCAATGGCTGGCTCCATTTCTAAATGGAATGACGCGACTGCGGGATCTGAATCGAGTCGATCTTAAAACAGCCCTATATCGTCTGTTGTCTTATCGTCAGCATCATCAGCTTGATAATATGGCCCCCACCCACCTAACCGTGCCGAGCGGCTCGCGAATTCCCATCGACTACTCGGACGATGTCCCGGTTTTGGCAGTGCGGTTGCAGGAGATGTTTGGTTTGGCCAAAACACCATCGGTGGCCGGGGGTCGGCAGCCCTTGCTAATTCATTTGCTTTCGCCGGCCGGGCGTCCGGTTCAAATCACCCAAGATCTGGCCGGGTTCTGGCAATCAGGTTACCACGAGGTAAAAAAGGAAATGAAAGGTCGCTATCCCAAGCACTATTGGCCGGAAGATCCGCTTCAGGCCCAGCCCACCGCTCGGGTCAAACCGAAAGTAATAAAGTAAGTTTGCGAATTGTCAAATGAACAGGATTTGGTCAGTCCCAAGCTCAATTCTGGCTATATCCTGCTGGTGACGGACCACAATTCGTGCACATTTTGGGCCCTGTCGCCGCCGGGACACCTCCTGCTAAATTGTGAGATGCGCCCACAGAAAAAGAGGACATCAACTTTTTGACTTTTCCCTGGCAGAGCGGGCATTTCACCTGGGCTTTATGGCTTGTCACCATTAGATCAAACTTATATTTGCAGTGTTCACAATTATATTCGTATATGGGCATGATATTCTCCCTAACTTTTGGTTTTTCAAGTTTGCTTTGTCTGGGTACAAAGTAAATTATTACAATAACAAATTTAACATAAGATCCCATCCACGCATCCGCAAGAGCCGGATTTTTCCCTGAAATTGATTAACTACGAGCTATTATGGCTTTCAAGCACCTTAGTATTTAAACTCCGATAATATGTCGCCCATCGATGTTGGTTGTCTGTTTTTTCTCAATAAATCTAAAAAGTTGTCGATAACATAAAAAGACACTTAAGAGGCGGCAACCAATATTGGTTAATGCTGTGCAAGGGCGTTAATGAACCAGTGAATTTTATTGGGACACACAAATGAAAAATCAAACCAGTAACCAAACTCACAAACAGGCTATCTATTCCGGGGTGAAAGCCCAGTCGGGCATGGCAACCGCGCTTTTGGTAACCATTATCTCCATATGTGTGGTCTTTGTCGCCGCCGGCGTTTATGCAGTAAAAAATCGTCAAATCTGGATTGCGCACGGTATTACTGCTGCTATGAACGCCGTTATTAACAAGTCCGGTATTCCTGCCGAGGAAAAATCACAAGTTACTGAAATTATATATAAAATAAACCAGGATTATCTGGCCGGACAGATTACCACGGCAGAGCTCGGTTCGATATTTGAAAGTGTGGCCAAATGTCCGGCATTGATCATCGGACTCGTTGCCCAGTTTGAACACAGCTACGTGGCGCCATCAGGATTGAGTGCCGCCGAGAAGCTCGCAGCCGATACCGAATTGAACCGCCTGGCTAGGGGACTGTCCAGCGGCACAATCGGTTGGGACCATGTTGAAACAATTCTAGCCGGAATCAGCGAACAAGGTGACGACGGAACCTATCACCTCAAGGCGCCCGAAAAAATTTCGGATGAAGAAATCCGAGAAGTCCTCCTGGCGGTAAAATATGCAGTCGATGAGGCCGGTATTTCCCAAAATAAGGTTGTGATTGATATCTCGGATGAATTTAAAAAATCTGTCGAAGGAGCGCTCGGGCGTTCACTTTCTTAAAGGATCGCAATTAGAGGAATTTGAACAAATCCGGTCTGAAAAGAATTGAAGCAGATGATATAAAATAACACTCAATTCGATATTGATCGGGAGAAAATCGCATGAAAAATTGTCTGATAAATGGCAATCGGCATCCTATGAAACTGAAGCATACAACCATCGCAGTTCTCTTTTCACTTGGTTTATCGATTCTTGCTGGTTGCTCTCATACCGAAAAAGTGCGGATGCCTCCGAGAGTAGATCTTAAAGCTTATCGAACAATCGGTGTCATCGATTTTTCCATCACCGCTGAGAGTGGTTTAAGGCAATACGTCACCCAACAATATATTCAGACTATTCAATCCGCACAGCCAGGGTTGCGAATTCTGGAGTTGGGTACCAAGGAGCATGTATTGACGACGGTCAGTCGGAAAAAACTCGATTTGGCGGCCATAAAATCCATTGGCAGCACCTATAATGTCGATGCCTTGATCAGCGGTCATTTTAGCGCTTCGGAACCAACGCCGAATGTGCGGCTGTCTTCAACTTGGGAGTCTTTGCAGGCTGGGGCGGTTATTGAGGCATCACTGCTTTCGAAACTCTGGGAAACCGAAAGTGGGGTTACCCTGTGGTCAAACTCCACGATGCGGCGAGAATCGATTGCAGGCCTGAAGGCGGACACCAGCGGTAACTTTGAATTTGGCGCCTCAGATCCCAGGGAGGTTTATGGCACCCTCGTTCCGGAGCTTGTATTTGCGAATACCACTGATTTCAGGCCCTATTACATAAGCCGCAAGGTCAAGTAAACTCCACCGTGACAAGCACGCCGGCCTTGACAACATCTTAAAAGGACCCAATCTTGGAAAGAAAGGAAAGTGCTGCAATGCAACGGGTTAGCCAATTAGGACAAATGCCGACGTTTGCTACACAATGGCTTTTATCCACCTGAGCAAAGCATCAATTTCAATAGGTTTGAAACTACCAACCACTTTCGAATTACGTCGTTATCCTGCCAGCTTTCCATATCAATCGTTGTCCCGTTCTTTTTAAACCCAGCTCAAAATTTTTCCTGCTTCAATCAAGAAAAGGAGGTAGACCATGAAATTAAGGGAATTAACCGTGGGACCGATCGTCGGAGAAACAACACCGCATCGCGCACGAATCTGGGGACGAGGGGATGCGCACATCATCGAAGACGCTCCCCGACGCTGCTTTGGCGCGATCCGCTATCGCAAATCCGGCACCAAACTGTGGCAAAAACATCAAATCATCAAAATGAACCCAAATTTTGATATGACAGGGGTCGCTGTTCTTGGCGGCCTGGATCCGGAGACCCGGTATGACTACCAATTCGGATATTTCTTTTCGGACGGAGAGATTAAAGATGCTGATTTCTCAGATTCTGATTGGTCAAACGCCTGCATCAGCAATTTTTTGACTGCCAGCGACAACGATCGCAAGTCACGAACCTTGGTCATAGGATCATGCCGATATCTTCTCAAAACATTTCTCGGCAGCTTTTTCGATAATCGTGGCGATAAAACCTTCCGATCTATTCTATCACAAATCAAAGCAGGCAAAGAAATTCATCAATTAATTATGATGGGAGATCAGATATATGCCGACGATTTGAATGCGTTTAATCCCGACAAAACCATCGATCAATTTTATCAGAGATACCGGGATGTCTTCGGACAGGCGCATATCCGAAAATTAATGAGTCGCGTTCCCACCTATATGACCTTGGATGACCACGAAATAGAGGATAATTGGCCCTCGAATGCGTCCGAGAAAGACTGGAAAACCCTTTTCCCGGTCGCAATCCATGCCTATCAAACATATCAGTCGAGCCACAGCCCGGCCATTCCGGTAAAAAACGGTAAATTGTCAGGAACACCGAACAAACTTTGGTATACATATACCGACGGATGCTGCGATATATTTGTGACCGATTCCCGTACCGAACGCTATTTGGGCAACGGAAACCGGGAAATCATCAGTGTTGAACAAATGCGGGCATTAAAACATTGGCTGTCCGATCAGTCCGGTCGGGTAAAAATAATCGTGACATCCGTTCCATTTGCCCCCGATTCGGAGGGTGAATCATCCGACAAGTGGTCCGGTTTTAAACAACAGCGCGAAGAATTGTTGGGCCACATCGAGAAAAATCAGATTCAGCGGGTAGTGTTCTTTTCAGGAGATGTGCATGCTTCCATGTCATTGGAGTTGAAGTCTCCGTCGGACCTAAAGATTATTTCAGTTATCTCGTCGGCTTTCTTTTGGCCCTACCCGCATCCGTCTGCGCGTCGCTTTAAAACAAAAGGCACCATTGATGGCGGGAAAGCGGGAGTATATCGCCTGTCAAATGCGAGCCGAGTCATCGGCGACGATAACTTTACCTGCGTAAGCATTGATTTGAATGGTATCTCCGTTGACATTTTCGAGCGCAAGGGAAAACGAAGGGTTCACAAGGAACACCGCTTTTAAGCGGCTTATACATGAGTTTCTTATCCAATCAAGAAATCCAAGATAATTCACTGGACGATAAAGGGTGAGGCACCCTGCCCACCTGACAGAAGTTTTTTAAGGACGTCCTCAATTTTGCTTGGATTCGTCATCCCTGAGATTTTATCGAAGACATCGCCGTCTTTGAAGAACAGCAGGGTCGGTATGGACTTAATGCCAAATTTTGCAGCCGTTTGCTGGCTTTCGTCCGCATTGCATTTGACGAACACGATCCGGTCCGCATAGCTTTCGGCCAGTTTATCGACCATCATGCCGATACCTTTGCAGGGTCCGCACCAGGGCGCCCAGAAGTCCACCAGGACCGGTTTGTCCGCCTTCAGCACTTGGGCTTCAAAGCTGTCATCATCAATTTCCAATATGTAATCGGCCATTTTTTTAATCCCCTTTTATCAATTCGTTTCAATCAGGACTGAAGAACTCCAATTCTTATATAGTGGTTGTCATCAATTTGATTGGTTTTATACCACTATGCATATTCATTTTCAAATGGTAGCAGCCAAGATCAAACGGAACATATTCATGACAAGTGATATAATCAATATGACAAAAAAATCAATCAAATTGGCTCAGCGGTCCACCAATATGACTGACCCATATGTCGATGAAATTGTTGTATTCCGCTGTCCCCTAAAGAATGGGCAAACACTGGATTCCGGCCTTTGCTAGAATGGTTGAATTTCCCTTGAAAAAAAATGAATCCAATAATTTTTACCAGTAGATTGACACAAATCTATATGGGAATAATTAAGTCTGGATGACGAATACCATTACAGCAAACAGACCGATGGCTGACATAGCAGCGATGCGAGGAAATGGTTTCAGTAAAAATTCGCAGACCAGATAGGTACAGAATACAGATAGAGCTGAAACGATGCCGAATTTAAGTATCCCTGGCAATCCGGTCACAGGCAAGAATATTAATTGAAACACCATTACAAATATATAATGGACAAGATACATATTATATGAATTTGAGGCTAGATTTTGATTAAAAGCCGATGCCCTATTCCACCATTTGATAGCCAACGAGGTGACAAAACCCAGGGTTGCAATGGTAAGGAAGTTTAGAAAAAACCAGAATAGCACCGGGCCGATAACTTTTTTCAGATCTTCGGGTCCATTCAACATCAAATTGCGGGTATAGAAATATCCAATCAGAATAATCATAAAAGAAATTATCCAGGTAGTTAGGTGACCGGGAACCTTTCCTTGTTCAATCCATTTCTTTTTGAACGTCAAAATTCCGAAAATAAAATAGATCACAAATTGAAAAATCCGGGATGGCCGGAATTGAATAGCATTACCGAAGGTAAAAAGCGGTTCAGGATTGGATAAATCCGGGATCAGGAAAAATAAGGCATTGACCACAATCGAAGAGCTAACAAAGGATAGCAGCCCGACAATTACCAAAATCTTCAGGGTCGACAAAACAGATGGTACCTCGGCTGTGACAGTTTGGTTCCAAGAATTGAACCAGCTTTTTTTCAGGGAGTAAACTGCACCAAAGATAAAAAAGAATAAAAGCAACAAGGAAAGAAACCACATATACCGCTGGTAAAACAAATTGTTTAGCATAAGATGATTCATTGAAAGAACGACCCCAGTATTGAAATCAGCGGCATTTCCCATTAATTCCACCCAAAGGTTCCAATAGCTGGTTGAGACGGCAAAATTATCCCGGGTGTAATGATAGATCAGCGGAACAATAGGACAAATTGTCAGGATGCAGATCAGCCAGGGCATCCCCAATCGTTTTAATTTTCCCTTCAGGAAACCCGCAACACCCTTCTTGCGAATGGCAGGTACGGCAAAATAGCCGGCTATAAAGAATAGAAGCGGCATTGCGAATGCATCTGTAAAAGCACCCAGATATTCAGCAAAAACGCTCGTGCTATCATCGGCTACAGGCCACCAAATCAGATTACGATAGGCATTGCTTGAATGCTCAAGCACCACGAAAATGACTAGCACAAAGCGCAGATTGTCAAAAAAAACCGCCCGGTTTTCAGTACCATAGGCTGGAACATGCATACTTACCTCCTTTGTGTCCATTAAAATATTTCCAGGTTAAATTTTGCCATAATATTTATGGCAATTTGCCATATTTTGTCAATATTTTTTGCATAAATTTTTTTCACAAGGATTTGAGCTGATTTATCCTATTAATCGCAAAATCCAATATTTATAACCAATTAATCTCCATATAAACCATAATATCTTGATATTCACCGATCGGTTATGACAGAAAAGGATCGTGCTAATATGAAAAAACTGTGTTGCTGATATTGACTATTGCCAGAAATAAATTGTAAAAAAGGTTTAAAATCTATTAGGGGTGCAGTGATGGAAAAGAAAAAAATCAGTCCAAGAATCGAGGACCATAGCCGGGAATTTTTATCAACCCATTTCAGTACCCTGAATGCCGGGGCAGAATACGTTTTAGACGGCTTTCCGATGCTATATAATCGTGCACTTCACGAAATGAGAGGACACTTTTCGGATGGGGAGCTGTCTTTTCTGGTCGAAGCTTTCAAAGATACGAAATTGAGCCCGCAATTGGCGGGCCAGCAGTTTAAAATTTTTTGCGATGATGCGATAACATTCAAGAGCCTTGATAATAAGTGGAAAATTAAAAGCGATGCATTTTTAAAGAAAATTGAAAAAATCACATCTTTTCAAGCAGCCTGTCTTGAAATTTGGGCCAAAAAATTTTGGTTTGCCAAATGGAAAAAAGGTGACAG